>Ga0194123_10001192_pt1 | contig 40931 bp, 42 predicted proteins | sample TA2MahsurfametaG_5_FD_155479 | JGI IMG/M metagenome (GOLD analysis project Ga0194123, IMG submission 155479) | Freshwater microbial communities from Lake Tanganyika, Tanzania - TA2015023 Mahale A surface | ecosystem: Environmental > Aquatic > Freshwater > Lake | place: Tanzania: Lake Tanganyika... | reverse complement strand
TGCCAGACCGAACAGCCTCGGCCGCTACGGCCAGTTCGGCGGTCAATACGTGCCGGAAACCCTGATCCCCGCCTTGGCGGAGCTCGAGCAGGCCGCGGCTGAGGCCTGGAAGGATCCCGCCTTCACCGATCGGCTCAACCATCTGCTGCGCACCTATGTGGGGCGCCCCAATCCTCTGTATGAGGCGGAGCGGCTCACCGAGCACTACCGCCGCGCTGAGGGCGGCCCGCGCATCTGGCTGAAGCGCGAAGACCTCAATCACACCGGCGCTCACAAGATCAACAACGCCCTGGGGCAGGCGCTGTTGGCCCTGCGCATGGGCAAGAAGCGCATCATTGCTGAAACCGGCGCCGGCCAACACGGCGTCGCCACCGCCACCGTTTGCGCCCGCTTCGGTTTGGAGTGCGTGGTTTACATGGGCGCCGAGGACATGCGCCGCCAGGCCCTCAACGTGTTCCGGATGCGCCTGCTGGGTGCCCGGGTGCAGCCCGTGACCGCCGGCACCGCCACCCTCAAGGACGCCACCAGCGAAGCCATCCGCGATTGGGTGACCAACGTGGAGACCACCCACTACATCCTCGGTTCGGTGGCCGGCCCGCACCCCTTCCCGATGCTGGTGCGCGATTTCCACGCCGTGATCGGTGAGGAAACCAAGCGCCAGTGCCAGGAGGCCTTCGGTCGCAATCCCGATGTGCTCGTGGCTTGCGTCGGCGGCGGCTCCAACGCCATGGGTCTGTTCCATCCCTTTGTGCAGGACACCAACGTGCGCCTCGTGGGAGTGGAGGCCGCCGGTGACGGCGTGGCCACGGGTCGCCATGCCGCCACGATCACGGAGGGGCGTGTGGGTGTGCTGCACGGCGCCATGAGCCTGCTGCTGCAGGACAGCGAGGGCCAGGTGCAGGAAGCCCACTCGATTAGCGCCGGCCTCGATTACCCCGGTGTGGGCCCCGAGCACAGCTATCTCAAAACCATTGGCCGGGCCGAATACGGCGCCGTCACCGATGCCGAGGCTCTCGATGCTCTCCAGCTGCTCTGCCGCCTGGAGGGCATCATCCCCGCCCTGGAAACGGCCCATGCCTTCGCCTGGCTCGAGAAGCTCTGCCCCACCCTCGCCCCTGGCACCGAGGTGGTGCTCAACCTCTCCGGCCGCGGAGACAAGGACGTGAACACCGTGGCCGACAAGCTCGGCGGCGCCCTCAACGGCTGAGCCAGGCCCTCAGCTCAGCAGCCGCTCCAGGCTGGTGGCCACGGCCTGCACGGCAGCCCTGGCCGTGGAGTAGGCCATTCGCATCGGCCCCACCAGGGCCACCTGCCCCTGGGCGCCGCTGCCGGTGCTGTAGGGCGCCTGCACCACCGCACAGTGGTGCAGGGCGGCGTTGGGATGTTCACTGCCGATCCACACGCCCGCGTGCTCGGGCCGCTGAGCCTGCTTGCTTTCCAGTAGCGCTTGAGGGGCCTCCTCCACCAGTTGCAGCAGCGGCCGCAGGCTGTCGCTGCGCTCGAATTCCGGTTGGCACAGTAGGCCGCCCAGTCCCATGGCCACCGCGCCGCTGCTGGCCGCGCCGCGCGCCTGGGCGTGGCTGCTGAGGCCCTGCCGCACCAGGGCACCGCTGCGCTGCAGTTGCGGAGGCAGGCTGCCCCAATCCAGCTGGCCGCGGCTCAGCTGCTCGCTCAGCCACCGCTCCAGCGGTGCCAGCTCGGCGGCGGCGGCAGCGGGGAGGCGCAGGTTGAGGCTGGAGGCGGCCGCGGCATCCTCCACCAAAAACACCAGCAAGCGGTCGCCGCTGGGCACCAGCCGCAGCGCCTGCAGAGCGGGACTCTCCTGCTGCGGGCGGGTGATCAGGCTCAGCAACCCGGTGAGATCGGCGAGTCGGCGGGCCAGATGCAGCAGCAGATCGTCGAGCGCGGCCCACTGCAGGCTCAACCCCGTCAGTTCCCGCTGCAGCTGCCCAACCGCAGCCCCCGGCGCCGGCAGCAGGCAGTTCACGAAATGGCGGTAACCGAGTGGGCTCGGCACCCGCCCGGCGGAAGTGTGGGGTTGGGTGAGTAGGCCGCGCTGCTCCAGCGCACCCATGGCGGAGCGGATCGTGGCCGGGCTGGCCTCAAGGCCGAAGCGCTGCACCAGCATTTTGCTGCCCACCGGCTCGGTGGTGTCCACGTAGTGGCGCACCGTGGCCTGCAGCACCTGCTCTTGCCGGCGGGGCAGCGGCTGCACGGGCACAGGCATGTGAGATGTGGCGATCGTAGTGGTGCCGCTCGCTCAGTAACGCGGCACTGAGCGATCCACCTCCACACTCCAGGCATCGATGCCGCCCTGGAGGTTCCACACCCTCGGGAAGCCCTGGGCCTCCATCAGCCAGCAGCCGAATTGCCAGCTGCGCACGCCCGCATGGCAGAGCACCACCACATCGCGCTCCGCATCCAGGATCTGCCGCAGCGTTCCGATCCAGCGCTCGGATTCACTGAGTGGCAAGTGGATCACGGGTGTGTTCAGGCGCGCCAGGTCCAGCTCCATCGCCTCGCGCACATCCACCAGTTGCAGCGGTTCGCCTGTCTCCAGTCGCTGCTGGAGCTGCCGGGCGCTGATCGGGGTGGGGGTGCTCATGGGGCCGAAGCTAAAGCCGTTGCGGGGTGCCAAACACAGCCGTCATGCATAAAGATGAGGCCAGTGCTGCAGGCAAACCATGAAGGCCCGCCCCTTCCTGGCGGCCGTGTTGGCGGCGGCCGTCACGCTGCTCAGCCTCGGGGCTGTGGGCTGGTGGTCGCTATGGCAGTTCAGTCCGCTGGGGTTGCAGAGCCAGGCGCTGCAGCTGCCCCTGGCGGCCCGCTTTGTGCCCCGTACCGCACCGCTGAGCCTGCATTGGCTGCTGGCCCCTGATCAACCGGCGGCCTACGCCCGCGCCGTGGCGGCGCCTCGCCAGCGCCGTGAGGCTGCCGCGGCGGCGGATCGCTTGCGGGATGGTGCCTTTGCAGCCGCAGGACTCGATTACGACTCGGAATTAGCCCCCTGGCTCGGCCGAGAGAGCAGCTTTGCCCTGCTCACGCCACCCGAGGCCAAGGAGCCGGCCGGCTGGGTGCTGGCCCTGCGCAGCCGCGACAGCGAAGGTGCCCGTCGCTTCCTGCAGCGTTTCTGGCAAACCCGCAGCCTGGCCGGCACCGATCTGCAGATCAGCAGCTATCGCGGCATGGGCCTGATCAGCGGGCGCGGCGCTCTGTTGGGGAAGGATCCACAACCCCTGGCCACGGCCCTGATCAACGACGATCTGGTGTTGATCGCCTCCGGCCGCGGGGTGCTCGAGCAGTCGCTCGATGTCTCCCAAATTGACGAACTCAACCAGGCGGCCAGCGCCCCGTTGCAGCAGGCGGTGGATCGCCTCGGCCGCGGCGTGGCCCTGCTCACAGCACGGCCCCAGGCGATGGAGCAGTGGCTGGGGCTGCCGGCACCCCAGGACAACGAGGCCCCCGCGGCCGTGGAGCTGGTGGCGGCGTTGGCACCGTCCGGTCGGGGCCTGCAGGTGGAGGCTCTGGCTCAGCTGAAGGAGTCGCTGCCAGCCTTGCCGCCGCCTTCGCCGGCCCTGGTGCAGCAGCTGCAGGTGCCTGCCGGCAGCCTGGCGCTGCTCAGTGATCCGTCCGCCCTGCTGGCGCTGGCCGCCGAGGACGCCACCCCGAACCCCTGGAGCCAGCTGCTCGGGCCGGTGCTGCGGCAGGCCCTGGCCCAGGTGCCCGGTTCGATGCCGGCACTGGTGGCCGGCGCTGACCACGGCCCGTTGCTCTGGGCTCAATCCCGCGAGGGGTGGTTGCTCGGTTCAGCGGTGAACCAGCCGCCCCTCGACGACCTGCGCACCGCCCTCGCCGCCGAGGGCTACAGCGGTGCCCCGTTGCAGAGCCATGGCCTCACGCTCGAGGCCTGGACGCGCCTGGAATCGAAGCCGGTGAAGGGCAACCCCGATCAGCTGCAGGCCCAACTGGCAGGTGGCCGCAGCGTGGGCCACGGCTGGGCCTGGTGGGGCCAGGGACTAGCGGTGCTCAATCAGCAGGAGGAGGGGCACCATCCGCCAGAGGCCCGGCTTGAGCAACTGGCGGCCCTGGCCACGCCGCAAGCCCCCTACCAGTGGGCGATGGATGGCGACACCGCCCAGGGGTTGCTGGAGGGCTGGAAGCCCTGGCGTTTGGTTTCGGCCCTCGCCAGCACACCGCTGACGCCCCTGGTGGATGGCGCGGCCCTGAGCCTGGAGCCCGAGGCCCCCGCTGCCAAGGCGCTGCGGCTGAAGGCACTGCTGCAGCTGCAGGGTTGAGCGATGGCGCCCCGTAAACGCGAGCTGCTGCTGCTGCGCCATGGCATCGCTGAAGAGCGGGCTCCGGAGTTGGATGACGCCCAACGCAGCCTCACCCCGGAAGGGCGCGAGCGCACCATGGCCCAGCTGCAGCGCCTGAAGGAGCTAGAGCTCAACTGCGATCTAGTGTTGAGCAGTCCCCTGGTGCGGGCCCGGCAGACGGCGGAACTGGCGGTGGCGGCGGGGCTGGCCCCCGAGCTGGAGCTGGCGGCGGCCCTGGCTCCCCTGGCTGATCCGCTGGCGCTGCTGGAGCGCTGGCTCGGCCCGGTGTCACCGCGGCCGGCCTGGCGCCGCCTGGCGCTGGTGGGCCATGAACCCGACCTGAGTACCCTTGCGGCCCTGCTGATCGGGGTGCCCATGGCCCTGGCGCCGGAGGCCCTGCAGCTCAAGAAGGCTGGTGTGGCCCTGCTGCATTGCCCGGCCACGCCCAACGGCGGCTTGCTCGGTGCCGCACGGCTCGAGTTGTTGCTGCCACCGCGGGTGCTGCTCGGTTCCCGCTCAGTGGCTGATGGCACCGAAGCGCGCCGGCATCGGCCCTAGGTTGCCGACATCGATCAGGTGGATCCCGCCATGGTGAGTGCAGCGCCAGCCGCGCCGGTGTATCGCCCCGGCCTTGAGGGTGTGCCCGCCACTCAGTCGGCCGTCTGCGATATCGACGGCCAGCGCGGCCTGCTCACCTACCGCGGCTACAGCGTTGAGGAACTGGCGCTGCACAGCACCTTCCTCGAAACCGTGTATCTGCTGATCTGGGGCGAGTTGCCCACCGCCGATCAGCTGCAGGAGTTTGAACACGAGGTGCAGATGCACCGGCGGGTGAGCTTCCGCATCCGCGACATGATGAAGAGCTTCCCCTCCCAGGGGCACCCGATGGACGCGCTGCAGGCCAGCGCCGCCTCCCTCGGCCTCTTCTATTCCCGTCGCGCGCTCGACAACCCCGAATACATCGTTTCGGCGGTGGTGCGGCTGATCGCCAAGATCCCCACGATGGTGGCGGCGTTTCAGCTGATCCGCAAAGGCCAGGATCCGATCCAGCCCCGCGACGATCTGCCCTACGCGGCCAACTTCCTCTACATGCTCACCGAGCGGGAGCCTGATCCCCTGGCGGCCCGCATCTTTGATGCCTGTTTGATCCTGCACGCCGAGCACAGCCTCAACGCCAGCACCTTCAGCGCCCGTGTCACTGCCAGCACCCTCACCGATCCCTATGCGGTGGTGGCCTCGGCGGTGGGCACGCTGGCTGGGCCGCTGCATGGCGGGGCCAATGAGGATGTGCTCGAGATGCTCGACAGCATCGGCAGCGCTGATCAGGTGGAGCCCTGGCTGGATCAGGCCATCGCCGAAAAGCGCAAAATCATGGGCTTCGGCCACCGCGAATACAAGGTGAAGGATCCGCGGGCCGTGATCCTGCAGAAGCTGGCGGAGGAGCTGTTCGATCAGTTCGGCCACGACCCCCTCTACGACCTGGCGCGCAAGCTCGAAGAAGCTGCGGCGGTGCGCCTCGGCCCCAAGGGCATCTACCCCAACGTGGATTTCTATTCCGGGCTTGTATATCGCAAGCTCGGCATCCCCGTGGATCTGTTCACACCGATCTTTGCTATTGCCCGCACCGCCGGCTGGCTGGCCCATTGGAAGGAGCAGCTCGGGGCCAATCGGATCTTCCGTCCCACGCAGATCTACACGGGCTCCGCTGGCCGGGCCTGGGCCCCCGTCGAAACCCGCTGACTGCTGGCCGCTGACCCGCCTGCGGCTGCGGCCGCCTAAGTTGCCCCCATCCACAGGCCACCCATGGTGTTTGCCAATCCCGCTGTCGTGAGCGCCGGCCTCGACCTGGAGGCCAGCTTCACCGACCTCCTTCAGGGCCTGGGCCTCTCCCCGGGGGCGGCCCACCTGTTGTGGCTGCCGCTGCCGATGCTGCTGGTGCTGGTGGCAGCGGTGGTGGGTGTGTTGGTGAACGTGTGGCTGGAGCGGAAGATCTCAGCTGCCGTGCAGCAGCGCATCGGCCCTGAATACGCCGGCGCCCTGGGCATCCTTCAGCCCCTAGCCGATGGCCTGAAGCTGCTGTTCAAGGAAGACATCATTCCGGCCCGGGCCGATGGTCTGCTGTTCACCCTCGGCCCCGTGCTCGTGCTGGTGCCGGTGATCCTCAGCTGGCTGGTGGTGCCCTTCGGCCAGAACCTGCTGATCAGCAATGTGGGCGTGGGGATCTTCCTTTGGATCTCCCTGAGCAGCATCCAGCCCATCGGCCTGCTGATGGCCGGCTACGCCTCCAACAACAAATATTCCCTGCTGGGTGGCCTGCGCGCGGCGGCCCAGTCGATCTCCTACGAGATCCCTCTGGCCCTGGCAGTGTTGGCCGTCGTGATGATGAGCAATTCGCTCAGCACGGTCGACATCGTCAACCAGCAGACCGGCGCCGGCATCCTCAGCTGGAACATTTGGCGCCAGCCCGTGGGCTTTGCCATCTTCTGGATCTGCGCCCTGGCGGAGTGCGAGCGCCTCCCCTTCGACCTGCCTGAGGCGGAAGAAGAGCTGGTGGCCGGCTACCAGACCGAATACGCCGGCATGAAGTTCGCCCTCTTCTATCTGGGCAGCTACATCAACCTGGTGCTCTCCGCCCTGCTGGTGGCGGTGCTTTACCTGGGCGGTTGGGGCTTCCCCCTGCCGGTGGAGTGGGTGGTGCAGCTCACCGGCCAGCCCATCGATGCACCGCTGGTGCAGGTGATCACGGCCACCACCGGCATCGTGATGACCGTGCTCAAGGCCTACCTGCTGGTGTTCTTCGCGATCCTGCTGCGCTGGACCGTGCCCCGGGTGCGCATCGACCAGCTGCTCGATCTGGGCTGGAAGTTCCTGCTGCCGATCGCCCTGGTGAACCTGCTGGTCACGGCCGGCCTCAAGCTCGCCTTCCCCGCCTTCTTCGGCGGCTGATTCCCCAGCCAGCCATCAGGCCGGGCCATCATGGTGCCGGCGTTTCCGCCCCTGCTCGCCAGTTCATGTTCGGGTTCCTCAAAAAAGTCGGTGACTACACCCGCGACGCGGTGGGTGCAGCCAACTACCTGACCCAGGGCCTGTCGGTCACGTTCGACCATCTGCGCCGCCGCCCGATCACGGTGCAGTACCCCTACGAGAAGCTGATCCCCTCGGAGCGCTACAGGGGGCGGATTCACTACGAATTCGACAAGTGCATCGCCTGCGAGGTGTGTGTGCGTGTGTGCCCGATCAACCTGCCGGTGGTGGATTGGGTGATGAACAAGGCCACCAAGAAGAAGGAGCTGCGCAACTACTCGATCGATTTCGGGGTGTGCATCTTCTGCGGCAACTGCGTGGAGTATTGCCCCACCAATTGCCTCTCGATGACCGAGGAATATGAGCTAGCAGCCTTTGATCGCCACAGCCTCAACTACGACAACGTCGCCCTTGGTCGTCTGCCCACCAGCGTCACCAGCGATCCCTCGGTGATCCCGCTGCGTGAGCTGGCCTACCTGCCCAAGGGCGAGTTCGATCCTCACGGTGTGGATCCCAAGCGGCCCCGCGCTGGTCAGCTGCCGTCCCAGGTGCAGACTGCCCCTGCAGCCAAGAGCGAGGAGAACGCCTGATGTCCATCGCCTCCTCCACCCAGCTGATCTGCTTCACGGTGCTCTCGGCCGTCGTGGCCATCGGCGCCCTCGGTGTGGTGCTGCTGCCCAACATCGTTTACTCCGCCTTCCTGCTGGGCGGTGTGTTCCTCTCGGTGGCGGGCCTCTACCTGCTGCTCAACGCCAGCTTTGTGGCTGCCGCCCAGGTGCTCGTGTATGTGGGCGCCGTGAACGTGCTGATCCTGTTCGCGATCATGCTCGTGAACAAGAAGGAAGACCTCTCGGCCATTCCTGGCCTGGGTCTGCGCCGGCTGCTCTCCGGTGGCGTGTGCGCCGGCCTGTTCGCCCTGCTGCTGCGGGTGGCCTTCACCACCCACTGGGCCACCCCCGGGCCAGAGCCGGTGGGCGAGGAAGCCACCCTGCGCATCGGAGAGCACCTGTTCAGCGACTACCTGCTGCCCTTCGAGCTGGCTTCGGTGTTGCTGCTGATGGCCATGATCGGTGCAATCGTGCTGGCCCGCCGCGATGTGCTGGCCGCCGACATTGCCACCGGTGAACCGGCCGATCAGGGCCTGATTGAGAAGTCCCGCACCCCACTGCTGCTGGAGAAGACCAACGCATGACCCTCGCGCTGCCCACCACCGTTCCCCTGCAGGCCTACCTGGCCCTCGCTGCCGTCCTGTTCTGCACTGGCGTGTGGGGCTTGATCAACAGCCGCAACGCAGTGCGGGTGCTGATGAGCATTGAGCTGATGCTCAACGCCGTGAACATCAACCTAATGGCCTTCTCCAGCTATCTGGATGGCCAGCTGATCCGCGGCCAGGTGTTCACAATCTTTGTGATCACCGTGGCCGCTGCTGAAGCCGCCGTGGGCCTAGCGATCCTGCTCTCGCTCTATCGCAACCGTGAGACGGTGGACATGGAACGCTTCAACCTGCTGCGTTGGTAGGCAGGCTGGGGGCACTGACCGCGTGCCATGCGCCTCGACACCGTTTGGTTGATTCACCGGGCTGCCAGCCAGGCGGCCCTGCGGCAGGCGCGTCGCAGCGCTGAAATTCTGCGCGAACAGGGTGTGAAGGTGGCGGTGGCCATGAGCGGCGCCACCGCCAATCCCTTCCCCGGTCTGTTGGCCGATGAGGGCGGTCCGCCCGATCTGGCAGTGGTGCTGGGGGGGGATGGCACGGTGCTCGGGGCCGCCAGACACCTGGCACCCCTGGATGTGCCGATCCTCTGCTTCAACGTGGGCGGCCATTTCGGCTTCCTCACCCACGAGCGCAAGTTGCTCGGCCCCGCGGCCGGCTCTGCGGCAGCCTCTGAGGCGGAGCCGGATCTGTGGCAGCGCCTGCGCGACGACCGCTTTGCTCTGGAGCGGCGCATGATGCTTGAGGCCCGAACCGACCGCAGCGATGCGGTGTACGCCGCCCTCAACGACTTCTATTTCCGCCCCGGCCTCGACGAGGTGTCGCCCACCTGTGTGCTGGAGCTGGAGATCGATGGCGAGGTGGTGGATCAATACCGCGGCGATGGGCTGATCATCTCCACCGCCACCGGCTCCACCGGTTATTCGATGGCCGCCGGTGGGCCGATCCTGCACCCCGGCGTGGAGGCGATCGTGGTGAATCCGATCTGCCCGATGAGCCTCTCGAGCCGGCCGGTGGTGGTGCCGCCGCGGGCCCAGCTGGCCGTCTGGCCCCTCGGCGAGGCCAGCCGCCGCGTGCGCCTGTGGAACGATGGCGCCCACGCCACGGTGCTCGAGCCTGGCGATCGCTGCGACGTGCGTCGCTCGCCCCACCACGCCCTGATGGTGCTGCTGGAGCAAAGCCCCTCCTACTACCGCACCCTCACCCGCAAACTGCACTGGGCTGGCAGCCTCACGGCTGCGGAACCCTCCCCCAACTGAGCCATGGCCCTGGAGATCGAGCGGCGTTTTCTGGTGCGCGGTGAAGCCTGGCGCGAGCAGCTGGTTTGGAGCCGACGTCTGCAGCAGGGGTATCTGGCTGGATCCCAGCCGGGGCTCACCCTGCGGGTGCGCAGCGATGGCGAGGGCGCGGCCTGGCTCACGCTCAAATACCCCGCCGCTGGCATCGTCCGCCACGAGTTTGAGTATGCGATCCCCGCTGGCGATGCGGATGCCTTGCTGGAGCGCAGCGCCGTCCGCTTGATCAAATGGCGCCATGGCCTCAACCTGCCCGGCGGCGATTGGGTGCTGGATGTGTTCGAAGCGGAGAACGCGCCGCTGGTGATCGCCGAGGTGGAGCTCGAGCATGAGGAGCAGGCGTTGCAGCTGCCGGGCTGGTGTGCGCGGGAGATCACCGGGCTGGGCTGCTTCAGCAACGCCGCGCTGGCGCACACGCCCTTCCAGGCTTGGCCGGCGGCCGAACGCGCACCCTGGTTGCTGGATCTCGGCGCTCAACCCGCTTAGGATTCTCTTAAGGATTGCTGGAGGCGTGGGTGCTGGGTCTTTACGACCAGCAGGGGGTGCTGCGGTTCAGCGGTCGAGACCGCGCCGATTGCCTCGCCTACGCCGAGCTGTTCGCTCTTGCGGAGGGCAGTTTCAGCCTTGAGCCGCTGCAGCACGAGCCCCCCAGTGCGGGCGTGTGGGCTAGCGCTCGTCCTGCGGCAGCGAGCAGCAGTTGAAGCCGTCGCGGCAGATCTTGCCGTGATCCATGGCCCAGTTGAGCAGCGCCACGCGGTTTTTGGCGCCCGTTTTGGTGAACACATTGCTCACGTGGTTATCCACGGTGCGCTTGCTGATCATCAGCCGTTCGCCGATCTCCTGGTTGGTGAGCCCCTGGGCCACCAGATCGATGATCTCCAGTTCGCGCTCCGAGAGATCCATCCACGCCTGAGGGCTGAAAGCTCACTCTAGGGAGACTGCCGCGGTGCGAACAGGGCCCGGGATCAAGGCGGTGGTTGATGATGGCCCCATCTGATCACGGGCGTTTTGGGGCTGCAGCAGGCACTGGAGGTGGGCTCGCTCGCGATCACGGCTGAGGTGATGCCCCCCCGGGGCGGCAATGTGAGCAGCACCCTCGCCCACGCTCGCCTGCTCAAGGGCCGTGTGCATGCGGTGAACGTCACCGATGGCAGCCGCGCTGTGATGCGGATGAGCAGCCTGGCGGTGTGCCGGCTGCTGCTCGACCAAGGCATCGAGCCCGTGTGGCAACTGGCCTGCCGCGATCGCAACCGCATCGCTCTGCAGGCCGATCTGCTGGGCGCCCATGCCCTGGGCCTCCGCAACGTGCTCTGCCTCACCGGCGATCCGGTGCGCGCCGGCGATCAGCCCGAGGCTCGGCCGGTGAATGAGCTCGAATCGGTGCGGCTGTTGCAGCAGCTTCAGGCCTTCAATGCGGGGATGGATCCCGTGCAGGGCAGCCTGCCCGATGGCCCCACGGCACTGTTCGCCGGCGCCGCTGCTGATCCCCAGAGCCCGAGCTGGAGTGGGCTGAAGAGCCGGATCGCTCGCAAGCACCAGGCCGGTGCGCGCTTCCTGCAAACCCAGATGGTGATGGATGTGGAGTGCCTGAAGCGCTTTGTGGGGGAGATCACCGGTCCGATCGGCCTGCCGGTGCTGGCGGGGGTGTTCCTGCTCAAGTCGGCCAAGAACGCCGCGTTCATCAATCGCGTGGTGCCCGGCGCCAACATTCCCCAAGCGATCATCGATCGCCTGGCCGCCGCCGCCAATCCGGCTGATGAGGGGATCAGCATCGCCGCCGAACAGGTGGCGGACTATGCCGGCATCGCCCAGGGCGTGCACCTGATGGCGGTGAAGGCTGAGGAGCGCATCCCCCTGATCCTGGAGCGCGCAGGCCTCAGCTCGCGCTGCTGATCGCCAGATCGGTGCCCAGCAGTTCGGCCATGGCCTTCTGCTGCGGCGAGGGGCTCACATGGTCCTGGCGGCGTACATCGGTGATCAGCCAGTCGAGCGCGGCTTCCTGCAGATCGAAGTGATCGCCATTGCGGTCGACGCAGTAGCGGCCGAACACCAGTTTTTCCACCAGCCGCACGCCGGGACCGATGCGCGAGTAGTCGAAGATGATCGAGTTATCGATCGTGGCGCCCTCGCAGATGTGGCAGCTGGGGCCGATCATCGCCGGGCCAATGATCGTGGCGCCGTCTTCGATGCGGCTCATGCCGCCCACATAGATCGGGCCTTCCACCTTGATCTTGTCCCAGTTGGCGGCCACATTCAGGCCCGCAAAGATGCCCGGGCGTACCTCCTTGCCGGGGATCTGCACCTGCCGCACCTGGCCCTGCAGCACGCTGCGGATCGCCTGCCAGTAATCGGGAACCTTGCCGATATCCACCCACTCGAATTCCATCGGCAGGGCGTAGAAGGCGGCGTTGTCGGCCACCAGGCGCGGGAACAGATCCGAGCCGATATCGAACGGCACGCCATCCGGCACGTAATCGAGCACTTCGGGCTCAAAGATGTAGATGCCGGTGTTAATCATGTCGCTGGCGGCTTCATCCACCGCCGGCTTCTCCTGGAAAGAGCGCACCCGGCCGTCGGCATCCGTCACCACCACGCCATAGCTGCTCACCTGATCGCGGGGGACGCGCTTGGTGATCAGGCTGGCCATGGCCCCTTTCGCCTTGTGGCGCCGCACCGCCTCGCTCAGATCGAGGTCGATCAGGGCATCACCGCAGAGCACCACGAAGGTGTCGTCGAAGAAGCGCTGGAAGGTTTGGATCTTCTTCAGGCCTCCGGCCGATCCGAGCGCATCGCCGATCAGCTGGCCATCTTCAATGCGGCCTTCAAAGCTGTAGGCGATCTCCACGCCAAAGCGCTGGCCGTCGCGGAAGTAGTTCTCGATCTCCTCAGCCAAGTGGGAGACGTTCACCATGATTTCGGTGAAGCCGTGTTCCCGCAGCAGCTCGAGAAGAAACTCCATCACGGGTTTCTGCAGGATCGGAATCATCGGTTTGGGGACGATGTGGGTGATCGGTCGCACCCGTGTCCCCTTGCCGGCCGCCAGGATCATCGCCTTCATCGGCGCTGTCTGCTTTCGGTGAGTGGGGCCACCATACGCAAAGCCCTCAGGCGGCCAGCGGTTCCCGAGCCGGCCCCCGAGCTGACCCCAGCTCTGCGGGCAGCGGCAGCTGCACACTTTCGCGTTCATCCAGCAAGCGCTTGAGCTGCAGCGGTCCGAACAGCCCGCCCTGCTGCTCCAGTTCCACCTTGCCCTGGGAGCAGAGGAACAGCAGCGCCCAGAACACCCCCACCCGATCGCTGTCGAGATCCTCCGGTGCCACCGCCGCCCAGGCCTGCACCAAGCCTTCAAAGCCCGTCCACTGCAGCGATTGCGGCCACTGCAGCAGGAACTGGCTGAGGGCGGCGGTGGTTTCCGGCAGCTTCTCGCGGTGCGCCAGGGCCGCCACCTGTTCGATCACGGCCCGATCGCTGAAGCGTTTGCTGCGTTGGCGCTTGCTGCGCTGGCCCTTCTCCTGCTCAAGCCGTTCGGCGATGTCCTCCAGCTGGCGGATCAGCTCGCCGAGGGTCACCGGGCGCTGCAAGGGCGGCGGCGCCACGGGCCGCCGCAGCAGGTGACGCTCCGGACGCCTGGGCAGTTCCACGCCGGGGCTGAGCAGCCAGCCCTGGCCCTCGGCATCGAAGTCGAAGCTGAAGTCCTCGTCGGTGAGGGGCTCCGGCGGGAAGGTTTGCGCCTCCAGCACTTCGGCTTTGAGGCTCACCAGCATTGAGGCGGCCAAGAAGGCCTCGCTGGTTTCGGCCAGGTCTTGTTCGTAGCTGCCGCCCCGGCCTGCTGCCGCCACCAGTCTGGGCACCTCGATGCGCAGGCGCAGTTGATCGAGAAAGCCGTCCACGACGGCGATCACATCAACATCCCAGGGGTCGAGATCACCCCGCTCGGCGGCGTCCTGCAAGAGGCGGATGGCCAGCCTGGCGCCATCAGTGGCCACGGATCCGCCCGCACTCACCCGACCCTATCGGCTCCGCCGCCAAGAAGCCAGTTCTGATCAGTGATTCAAGCCGCTTCGCTCTGGGCCGAGCTCTCGCCTGCGGCGGGCAGCAGCCCCAGCTGCGCATCCACCGTGGCGCGGTAGCGCTGCACGTCTTCTTCCAGTTCGCGGATGCGCACCTGTTGGGCTTCGAACTCTGTGGGATTGAGTTGGCTGTCCACACGCTTGGTCACACCGGTCCACACCGCGAACACCCAGGCTGCGGTGGCGCCGATCCCGCCCACGATCAGCAGCAAGGCCGCCAGGGGGATGGTGGTGCTCACACCGGGCAGGAATTTCACGGTGGTGGCGGTGGTGTTCTCCAGGGTGAACATCACCATGGCCAGCCCGAAGCTGAAGATCAGCAGGAAGTTCAGCTGCTTCATCGCGCGCGGATCGCCTGGGTTCGGGGGCAGAGGTTACGCAAACCGCACCGCTCCTGCACGGGAGCGGTCGGCAGTCGCATGACTTCGTTAACCCCCGAGCACCGGTGCCCGCAGCGGCGCCTGGCGGATCAGGCCGGCACCCGCCGGGGCATTGAGGGCCTTCATGGCGGCCTCATCGCGGGCCACCAACACCTCCATCGAGGCCTTGTAGCTGTCGGTCATCAGGCGCGGGTAGAGCCCGATGCCGATGATCGGCACCAGCAGGCAGCCAATGATGTAAATCTCGCGCGGTTCGGCGTCCACCAGCTGGGTGTGCCCCACCAGCTCGGCCTTCTCCTGGCCGTAGAAGATCTCCCGCAGCATTGAGAGCAGGTAGATCGGGGTGAGGATCACGCCGATCGCGGCCAAGCCATCCACCGCCACCCGGAACGGCAGGGTGTAGGCGTCGTCGGTGGCAAAGCCCACAAACACCATCAGCTCGCTCACGAATCCGCTCATGCCGGGCAGGGCCAGGGAGGCGAGTGAGCACACGGTCCACAGCGCAAACATCTTGCGCATCTTCTGGCCCACACCGCCCATCTCATCGAGCTGCAGGGTGTGGGTGCGGTCGTAGGTGGCGCCCACCAGGAAGAACAGCGAGGCGCCGATCAGACCGTGGCTGATCATCTGCAACATGGCGCCGCTGGAGCCCAGGGCACTGAAGCTGCCGATGCCGATCAACACGAAGCCCATGTGGCTGATCGAGCTGTAGGCGATCTTGCGTTTGAGGTTGCGCTGGGCGAAGGAGGTGAGCGCGGCGTAAATGATGTTCACCACTCCCAGCACTACCAACAGCGGCGCGAACACCGCATGGGCATCGGGCAGGATCTGGCAGTTGAAGCGCAGCAGGGCATAGCCGCCCATCTTCAGCAGGATGCCCGCCAGCAGCATGTGCACCGGCGCCGTGGCTTCGCCGTGGGCGTCCGGTAGCCAGGTGTGCAGCGGCACGATCGGCAACTTCACCCCGAAGGCGATCAACAGCCCGGCGTAGGCCAGCAACTGGAACTTCACCGGGAAGCCCTTGGCCATCAGCTCGGTGTAATCGAAGCTGATGTGGCCGCCGTAGAAGGCCATCGCCAGGCCCGCCAGCAGGATGAACAGCGAGCTGCCGGCCGTGTAGAGGATGAACTTGGTGGCGGCGTATTGGCGCTTCTTGCCCCCCCAGATCGCCAGCAGCAGATACACCGGGATCAGCTCCAGCTCCCAGGCCAGGAAGAAGAGCAGCATGTCCTGCACGGCGAACACGGCGATCTGGCCGCCATCCATCGCCAGCAGTAAGAAATAGAAGAGCTTGGGCTTGAAGCTCACCGGCCAGGCGGCGAGCACGGCCAGGGCTGTGATGAAGCTGGTGAGCAGGATCAGCGGCATCGAGATGCCATCGGCCCCCACCGACCAGGCCAGCCCCAGATCCGGGAGCCAGCTCACCTTCTCCACCAGCTGCAGATCGGGGTTGCTGGGGTCGTAGCCCGTGAGGTAGGCCCCCACCGTGAGCAGGAAGGTGGTGAGGGCGATGCCGAGGGCGAACCAGCGCACCTGCTTGCCATCATCCTGGTCGGGCACAAACGGAATGCAGAGCGCGGCGCCGATCGGGAACAGGATCGAGGCGCTCAGCCACGGAAAGGCAGTGCTGCTGCCCTGGCCTGCGGTGGCGGCCAGGAACGTGGCGACATCCAGATGCACAGGTGGGGCAACGGCTCTGGGCGGAGTGTAGAAATCACTTCCGCTGCTGCATCGATGGCGTGGCGGATGTCACACAGAGCGTTGTGGCTTTGACTTCAGCCCAGCGCCCCGAACAGCACCACCAGGGCGATCACGCCTCCGAACACGATCAGCGCATAGAACTGGGCGCGGCCGGTTTCGAAGTATTTGAGGCCTTCGCCGCTGCCCAGGGTCACCAGGCCAGTGAGGTTCACCACGCCGTCCACCACCTTGGAGTCGACTTCCAGCACCGAGCGGGCCAGCTTGCGGCTGCCCTGCACAAACAGCTTGTCGTTGATGGCGTCGAGATACCACTTTTTGGCCAGGAAGGCATTGATCGTGGGGAAGCGGGCGGCCACGGCCGTGCCCAGGTCGATGCGGCGCAGGGCGTAGGCCAACACGGCCACGGTGATGCCCACCAGGGAGATGCCAACGGAGGCGCCGGCGAGAGGCAGAAACTCGCCCCAGCTGAAGTGTTCGGCCACCTCGGCCGCTTCATGGGGATCGAGGAGGTAGCCGAAGCGGCTGTTCCAGGGCACCCCCAGCAGGCCCACCAGGGCTGAAGGCACCGCCAAGACCGCCAGGGGCATCGCCATCTGCCAGCCCGATTCGTGGGGGTGATCGGCGTGGGCGTGGCCATGGTCATCGCCGTGGTCGTCGGCTGCCTTGCCGGCGGCGGCCAGCAGCTGGGCCTGAATGGTTTTATCGGTGCCCCGGAAGTTGCCCTCAAAGGTGAGGAAGTAGAGCCGGAACATGTAGAAGGCGGTCATGCCGGCGGTAATGAAGCCGGCTACCCACAACACCGGGAAGCTGCCGAAGGCCTGGCCCAGGATCTCGTCTTTGCTCCAGAAGCCAGCCAGGGGCGGGATGCCGCTGATCGCCAGGCAGCCGATGAAGAAGGTACTGCTGGTGATCGGCATGTGCTTGCGCAGGCCGCCCATCAGGCGCATGTCCTGAGCCAAAACCGGTTCGTGGCCCACCACCTCTTCCATGGCGTGGATTACCGAGCCGGAACCCAGGAACAGCATCGCCTTGAAGAAGGCGTGGGTCACCAGGTGGAACATGCCGGCCACCGGCGCGCCGCAGCCCATGGCCAGCATCATGTATCCGAGCTGGCTCACGGTGCTGTAGGCCAGGCCCTTCTTGAGATCCATCTGGGTGAGAGCGATCGAGGCCCCCAGGAACAGCGTGATCGTGCCGATCACGGCCACCACCACCTGCACTTCCGGGAAGGGCACGTAAACGGGCTGTAGCCGCGCCACCAGGAACACCCCGGCCGCAACCATCGTGGCGGCGTGAATCAGAGCCGAGATCGGGGTGGGGCCCTCCATCGCATCGGGCAGCCACACGTGCAGCGGGAACTGGGCCGATTTCGCCATCGGGCCCATGAACACCAGCAGGCAGAGCAGCACGGCAATGCCGTTCGACACGCTGCCATTGGCGATGGCGGCTTGCAGGCCGCTGCCTACCTGCTCAAAGCCGAAGCTGCCGGTGGCCCAGAACAGGCCCAGGATCCCCAGCAGCAGGCCGAAGTCGCCCACCCTGTTCACCACAAAGGCCTTCTGGGCGGCGTTGGCGGCGCCATCGCGGTCATACCAGAAGCCCACCAGCAGGTAGGAGCACATGCCCACCAGCTCCCAGAACACATAGATCTGCAGCAGGTTGGGGCTGATCACTAGGCCCAGCATCGAGCTGCTGAACAGGGCCAGGTAGGTGAAAAAGCGTACATAGCCCTTGTCGTGGGCCATGTAGCCGTCGGAATACACCATCACCAGCACGGCGATGGTGGTCACCAGGGCCAGCATCACGGCACCCAGGGCATCGACGCGGAAGCCCATCTCCAGGGTGAAGGCGCCGGCGCTGGCCCAGTTGAACAACACTTCGGTGGGGCCTGCCCCCGCCAGCTGCTGCGCCAGCACGGCGTAGCTCAACACGGCTGCGGCGCCCACGCTGGTAATCAGCAGCAAGGCCACCGGTTTGCGCAAGCGGTTCACGGTGCGGTTGAAGCTGATCAGGCCCAAACCCACCAGTGCTGCCCCGATCAGGGGCAAGACCGGAATCAGCCAGGCGAGTTCGGCGGGCGAGGGCATCCGGTGGTGGAGCAATCAGGGCGAGTCTAGGCAGCCCTCCGGGCGCTTTCCTGCGCCGTTACCCCAGCCAGTGGGCCAGCCCCGTGCGGCTGAAGGCCACGGCGCCGGCGCCAATGAAGTGGTGGGCCCACCAGAACACCCCCACCGCGATCACGATTCCCAGCTGGGCGGGCCGTAGGAATTCGCTGAGTTGGAGCTGCTGGCGCCCATCGAGCACCGCTTGAAAGGGGATCACCGAGGTGTTGGCTTTCAGCTCTGCGAAGGCTTCGCCGAAGCGATTGCTGAGGCGCCGATCGCCATTCCAGATCGCAAACAGGTGGTGGGCGATCAAGCCCGCGCAGGTGGCCACCATGAAGCTGCTGCCGATCCAGAGCAGATGGGTGCAGCACCACAGGATCTGCCCGATCGCCTGGGGATGGCGGCTGATGCGGATGATCCCGGTGGCATACATCCGTACCTGCGGCTTGAGCACCGCGGGGATCTCCAGCAGGTTGTAGGTGGCTGGATAGAGAAACAGAAAGCTGATGGCGGTGCCTGCCCACACCACCGGAATGATCCAGGGCTGCTCCTGCAGGTTCCAGAGGCGGAGGCCGTCGTAGCGGTGGGCGAGGAAGTAGCCGATCACCACCACCGCCGAGGGGATGCTCACGGCGGCAAACAGCAGCCGCCAGGCCCGCTCACCGATTCGCTCCACACCCCAGTAGCGCAGGGAGGCCCCACCGCTGTGGATCACGGCGAAGGCCAGCAACAGCCCCAACATCACCCAGCTGCTGTGGTGCGGTGAGCTGGGCATCTCGGGTGGCGGCGGCAAAGCGGCTTTCGATTCTGACGATTGATGCCGCCGAACCAGGAGCAGGCTGCCTGCCCCTAGAGTTCACCAACGACTGCCGCTGCGCCCTAGGGCGACGCTGGATTCTCCAGAGCAATGGCTGATCTGCCCTTCACCCTCGATCAGCTGCGCATTCTGCGGGCGATTGCCAGCGAGGGCAGCTTCAAGAAGGCGGCCGACAGTCTCTACGTGACCCAGCCGGCGGTGAGCCTGCAGATCCAGAACCTGGAAAAGCAGCTGAATGTGTCGTTGTTCGACCGGGGCGGCCGCAAGGCCCAGCTCACCGAAGCGGGGCACCTGCTGCTCAGCTACTGCGACCGGATCCTGAGCCAGTGCCAGGAGGCCTGCCGCGCCCTCGACGATCTCCACAACCTCAAGGGCGGTTCGCTGATCGTGGGCGCCAGCCAGACCACGGGCACGTATCTGATGCCCCGGATGATCGGGCTGTTCCGCCAGAAGTATCCCGATGTGGCCGTGCAGCTGCAGGTGCACAGCACCCGCCGCACCGGCTGGAGCGTGGCCAACGGCCAGATCGACCTGGCGATTATCGGCGGCGAGCTGCCCAGCGAGCTCAACGATCTGCTGCAGGTGGTGCCTTATGCCAGCGATGAGCTGGCTCTGGTGCTGCCCACCAAGCACCCCCTGGCCCGGCTGCCGGAACTGAGCAAAGACGACCTCTACCGCCTCGGCTTTGTCTGCCTCGATGCCCAGTCCACCACCCGCAAGATGGTGGATCAGCTGCTGGCCAGATCCGGCCTGGATGTATCGCGGCTGAAGATCGAGATGGAGCTCAACTCGTTTGAGGCCATCAAGAACGCGGTGCAGAGCGGCCTGGGTGCGGCGTTCCTGCCGGTGGTGTCGATCGAGCGGGAACTTGCGGCCGGCAGCCTGCACCGTCCGGCGCTGGCGGATCTCTCGGTGCGGCGGCAGCTGAAGCTGATCAGCCACCCCTCGCGCTACTGCTCCCGCGCCGCCGATGCCTTCCGCAAGGAGGTACTGCCGGTGTTTGCCAGCCCCGATAGTCCCCTGCGCCGGCCCCTGCTCCAGAACCAGGTGCCCCCAGCCGGCTCAGAGGCTGCCGCCACTGATCAGAACTGATCGGCTTCCGGGGTGATGCCCACGGTGTCGTCGGCGACGCCCTTGGTGAGGAACTTGTTCTCGCTGGTGTCGGTCTGATACACGCAGCGCACCACGGGTTTGTCCTTCACCGAACCGATGTAGGCAAACGTGTTCATGCGCTGTTTGCACTGGCGCATCTGCTCGGCGGTCACCGCGCCTTCCTTCTGCAGCACGCTCCAGTTTTCGCGGCGGATCACGCAGCCGGGTTTCAGCGCCGGCTGGGTCACGAAGCTGGTGCTGGGGTTCATCGTTGTGTAGAGCTCGATGTCCATCACGAAGGCGCTGGCGCCCCACTGCCGGCAGAACTCGGGATCGGGCACCGCCATATCGAGCTGCTGCGAGCTGGCGATGTTGCCCTGGTCGCCCTGGGTGGTGCTGGAGATGCCCGTGCCGATGCCGATGCCCACCACCATCACGCCGGCGAGCACAGCGATGCTCGCCACATTGAACTGAAACCCGCCACCACCGCCATTGCCGCCCCCGGGACCGCCGGGCGGCTTGCCACCACCACGGCGCGGCGCGTCGTAGGGATCACGCCCCCGCGGTTCGCGGCTGCGGCGCTCCTCGGCGTAGCCGTAGCGATCGTCGTCGTAGCCGCGGCCGCTGCGTGATCGGGTCATGCGCTCAGGGGAGCCTGGGGCAGGCCCATGGAGTAGTTCAGCACCCGGCAATCCGGGTTGTAGCGGAGCTGACCCGCCTGGAGCAGTTCACGGATCTTGCCTTCCAGCTCGGAGCCGATCCGCCGCAGGGTGTAGTCGTTGAGATCCTGGCCGGCATGGGCGTCCACCAGCTCGCGGAAGCGCTGCTGCACCGCCTCCTGGCTGGCGCTGTCCCAGAGGAATTCGTTGTCGGGGTCGAGATCGAGGGTGAGCTGATGGGGATCGGTGATCAGCCGGCCGTTCTCCACCCGCGCCGTGAAGATCCGCACATGGCGAGTGGTGGACTTGATCAGCGTGTCGGCCATGGGGCGTTGGAGTGTCGGGGCTGGCTGGTGGGCCGGCAGACCCTGAGACCGGCTGCATCGACTTTAGAAAGCCCCAGCCACCGCTGGTCAAGCGGAGCCGTGGGGGCGCCCCTTAAGGTTGCCTTCTGATTGTGAATCGTCCATGCGCGTTGCGATTGCTGGTGCTGGTCTGGCCGGTCTGGCCTGCGCCAAGTACCTCTGCGACGCCGGCCACACCCCGGTGGTGGTGGAAGCCCGCGACGTGCTCGGCGGCAAGGTGGCCGCCTGGCAGGACGAGGACGGCGACTGGTATGAAACCGGCCTGCATATCTTCTTTGGCGCCTACCGCAACATGCGCCAGCTCTTCAAAGAGCTGAACATCGAAGACCGGCTCCAGTGGAAGAGCCACTCGATGATCTTCAACCAGAAGGAAACGCCGGGCACCTACAGCCGTTTTGATTTCCCTGATATTCCGGCTCCCTTCAACGGTGTGGCGGCGATTCTGGGCAACAACGACATGCTCACCTGGCCGGAGAAGATCTCCTTCGGCTTGGGCCTGGTTCCCGCCATGCTGCGCGGTCAGCAGTATGTGGAAGAGTGCGATCAATACTCCTGGTCGGAGTGGTTGCGCATTCACAACATCCCGGAGCGGGTGAATGATGAGGTGTTCATCGCCATGGCCAAGGCGTTGAATTTCATCGATCCCGATGAGATCTCCAGCACGGTGGTGCTCACCGCCCTCAACCGCTTCCTGCAGGAGGGGGATGGTTCGAAAATGGCTTTCCTCGATGGCAACCCGCCCCAGAGGCTCTGTCAGCCGATCGTTGACTACGTCACCGAGCGAGGAGGCGAAGTGCACCTCGATGCGCCGCTGCGCGAGATTGAGCTCAATGCCGATGGCTCGGTGAGCGGTTTCCGCATCGGCGGCATCAAGGGCAAGGAGGGCTACACCCTGCACGCCGATGCCTACGTGAGCGCGATGCCGGTGGATCCGTTCAAGCTGCTGCTGCCGGAGCCCTGGAAGGAGATGCCCTACTTCAAGAAGCTCGATGGCCTCAATGGCGTGCCGGTGATCAACATTCACCTGTGGTTTGATCGCAAGCTCACCGAGATCGATCACCTGCTGTTCAGCCGCAGCCCCCTGCTCAGCGTGTATGCCGACATGAGCAACACCTGCAAGGAATACGAAGACCCCGATCGCTCGATGCTCGAGCTGGTGTTCGCCCCCGCCAAGGATTGGATCGGCCGCAGCGACGAGGACATCGTGGCCGCCACCATGGAGGAGCTGAAACGCCTCTTCCCGATGCACTTCAACGGCGATGATCAGGCCCAGCTGCGTAAATCGATCGTGGTGAAAACACCCCTCTCGGTGTATAAAACCGTGCCCGGCTGCCAGCAGCTTCGCCCCGACCAGGCTTCGCCCATCCCCAACTTCTTCCTGGCCGGCTGCTACACCATGCAGCGCTATCTCGCCTCGATGGAGGGCGCGGTGTTGAGCGGCAAGCTGTGCGCCCAGGCCGTGGCGGGCTCCAAGCAAGCTGTGGCGGTCTGAGCCGAGTGACCTTGGCACCTGCCACCGCGGCGATCCCTTCACTGGATGAGGCCTACGAAGCCTGCCGGCGTGAAACCGCGGAGTGGGCCAAAACCTTCTACCTCGGCACCCTGCTGATGCCCCCGGCCAAGCGCCGGGCCATCTGGGCCATCTACGTGTGGTGTCGCCGCACCGATGAGCTCATGGACAGCCCCGAGGCGATGACCCGCCCGGTGAGCGAGCTGGCCGAGCGTCTCGATGCCTGGGAAGCGCGCACCCGCGATTTGTTTGCCGGTGAGGTGCGCGACGGTCTCGATCGGGTGATGGCCGACACGATCGAGCGCTATCCCCAGCCGATTCAGCCCTACCTCGACATGATCGAGGGCATGCGCATGGATCTCACCACCCAGCGCTACGCCACCTTCGAGCAGCTGAAGCTCTACTGCTACCGGGTGGCGGGAACCGTGGGCCTGATGACCCAGGAGGTGATGGGGATCGATCCCGCCTACACCTCCGCCCCCTGGAGTGATCCACCGGACACCAGCGAGGCAGCGGTGGCGCTGGGCATCGCCAACCAGCTCACCAACATCCTGCGGGATGTGGGGGAAGACCGCGGTCGCGGCCGCATCTACCTGCCCCAGGAGGATCTGGAGCGCTTCGGCTACAGCGAAGCGGAGCTGATGGCGGGCACCCTCAACGACAGCTGGCGCGAATTGATGCGCTTTCAGCTCGAGCGCGCCCGCGACTGGTTTGCCCGCTCCGAGGCGGGCGTGCGCTGGTTGGCCCCCGATGCCCGCTGGCCGGTGTGGGCGTCACTGCGCCTCTACCGCGGGATCCTCGATGTGATCGAAGAACTCGATTACGACGTGTTCAATCACCGGGCCTATGTGCCCACCTCCGGCAAATTCCTGGATCTGCCGCGCTCGTTTGTGATTGCCCAGGCCCGCTAACGCCAGGCCAGCTGCAACCAGTTCAACAGGATCGGGTTCACCTGCTCCGGGCCTTCATCGTGGGGACAGTGCCCCAGGCCCTCAAGCACCTGTAGCTCCTGAACGCAGGCATGGCTCTGCTGCCAGCGGCGGGCTTCCGCCACCGGCTCCCATGGGTCGGCGCCGCCCCAGAGCAGGCGCACCGGCACCTGCAGCTGGGCCAGCAGTTGCGGGGCGAGCCAGTCGTTGAACAGATTCACAAACCCCCGGAAACTTTCGGTGGCCCCGGGTTGGCGGCTGGGGCCCAGCAGCAGCTCCACGAGCTCATCATCCACATGGCGGCCGCTGGGGTAGGCCTGTCGCAAAACGCCGCGCACGAAGCCGGGGCGCGCCAATAGCTGAAACAGGCTGTTGATCAACCAGCGCTGCCGCACCACGGCCATCAGCAGGGGCCGCCCCAGCCGCGCCGACCAGGGTTGGGTGTCGAGCCGTTTGAGATCGAGCTCCCGCTGGGCGCAGTCGATCAAGATCACCTGCACCGGGGCTTGGCCCAGCTCCTGCAGCAGCCGTGTGGCGTTGAGGGCCACAACGCCGCCGATGGAGTTGCCGATCAATTGCAGCTGCACATCGTGCTGGTTGCCGATCACCTCAAGGCAGAAATCGCGAACCTGCTCAGCCCAGAGATCGAACCCGTAGCGCACGCCCCCCTCCAGCAGAGGCTCGCCCTCCAGGCAGGAGATGGGCTTGCTGCTGTTGCCGAACCCCAGCAGATCGATGGCATACACCGTGGCGTCGCCGCTCAGCGCCTCGAGGTTGTGGCGCCAATGGCGTTTCGAAGCCCCAAACCCATGGATACAAAGAACGGCCCTCCGTCGGGGAGAGCCGTTGAGGCTGGGTGCAACGCAGCAATAGCTGATCGAGAAGCCGCGCCAGGTCCAGCACAGCTCCTGCGTCATGGTGTGGTTCAGACCGCTGCCTTCTGGTTGTCGAGCAGGTTCTTGAGTTTGGCCAGTTCGCCGGCCCAGCGGGGATCGGGGGCGCCTTCATCCACAGAATCGCGGTGCACCACCTTGTTCACCGCCTTGCGGGCCACAGCGGGGGTGCCGGGGGCGCCACCGGGGCGACGGTCGTTGCCGCGGCGCTCATCACGGCGCTCGGAGCGCTCGATGCGCAGGGCGTTGCCACCAAACTCGCGGCCGTTGAGCTGCTCGATCACCGCGTCGGCCACCGTCTCGTCGTCGACGTTGGCGAAACCGAAACCGCGGCCGGCGCCGGTTTCACGATCTTGAACAGCCTTGAAGCGAACCCCTTCACCCACGCTGGTGAACAGAGCGTCGAGCTCCTTGGCATCAAAGCTCTGGGGCAGGTTGCCAACGTAAAGACGAACGCTCATGGGGATGTCGGGGAGAGGGAAGGAAAAACGTGTTCTGGCCTAACGGGCGGATATCACGCGGTTGGGTGTTGCGCGCTGTTCAAGCAACCGCTGGATCTGCAGCGTTGTTGAAGAGCGTTTCAAGGCTGTTAACCGAACTGGCGAGATCTCAGCGTCCGTACTGGCGCGAATCAGGTCGTCATAAACGCCTTTGCACGGAAAGTTAATCACGGCGTGGTGCCCCTTCGCTACGCAGTTGAGGAGATTCGAGCCATTGCTGCGCCTGTTGCAGCGCATCGGCGCGGCTGCTGATCCGCCCGAAGGCCTGCTGCACCATCAGGTGATGCAGCAGCTGTCCCAGTTCCGGGGAGGCACGCATGCCCAGATCCCGCTGCAGGGTGCTGCCATCGAGCGCTGGCCGTGGGTGAAACAACGGATCATGGGGATCGCGCCAGCGCTGCATCCAGGTGGCGGCGCTCTCAGGCGACCAGCCCAGCAGCAGGGCCGGTAGGTCGGTGTCGAGATCGCGGTGCAACTGCACGCGTTCTGCATCGGTGAGCGCATCGGCGCTGGCGGCGCTCGTCACCTGGGCTTGCCACTGCCGCAGGCGCTCCACCCGCTGCTGCAGTTTGCGGCTGCTGTTCAGCTTGCGCAGGCCGGCGCCGCTGAGGCAGGCGGCCAGGCGCGCCAGCGCTACAACATCGGTTTGCTCCTGGGCTGTGAGGCCCAGCGCCCTGGCGTTCGGCGCGTTGCAGTGTTGCAGTTGTTTGGCGTCGCCGCGGTCGCACCAGGGGGCGAGCAACTGCAGCTCCAGGCAGCGGGCCAGCTCCCGCTCGCCATGGGGCGCCGCCGCCAGTTTCTCCAGCTCCGCCAGCACCCGCTCGCCCGCCACCGCCGCCAGGGTGTGGTGGTGCTGCTGCAGCCACGCGAGGCTGCGCGGTTCCAGTTCGAAGCCCAGCTCCGCCGCCAGCCGCAGACCGCGCAGCAGCCGCAGGGGGTCATCGAGCAGGTTCTGCTCCGCCACCGCCACCAGCAGGCCAGCCTGCAGATGCTTCAGCCCCTCCAGCGGATCCAGCAGGAGAGCCGCGTCGGCCAGCGGCAGGGCCATGGCGTTGATCGTGTAGTCGCGCCGCCGCAGGTCGGCCTCCACGCTCTCGCCCTCCCGGCGGGCCAGATCGATGCTCCAGCCGCGGATCACCAGCCGGGCGATCGAGCGTTCGGCATCGAGCACCACGGCGCTGCCGCCATGGGTGCGGCTCAGCTGGCGGCAGAGTTGCACCGCATCGCCCTCCACCACCAGGTCGAGATCGGGCTGGGGGGCCAGGCGATCGAGCAGGGCATCGCGCACGGCGCCTCCCACCAACACGGCGCCGGTGGGGAAGGCCTGGCGTGGCAGCGGCCAGCATTCCGGTTGCAGGCGTTGCCAGGCCAGCTGCGTCAGCGCTGCAGGGGTCACAATGGCCCCATCCGCTGCGGCGCCGGGCATGTGCATCTGCGTGGATTGCCGCTGGGTGGATCAATGTCAGGCCTACCACGCTGTGGAGCGTCAGCACGGCGCCGCTCATCTCACCTTGGAACCGGCTTTCGTGCCTGAGCAACCGCGCATCCATGTGCAGGTGCACAACCTGCCGGCTGGGCAGGTGGGCGTGGAGTGGGATGTGCGCGCCTGCGAGAGCTTCAGCCTCGATCGCGGCCGCTGGCAGCGCCTCTGCCCGGATCAGGTGCTGCCCCGATGACGGCGCCCACCCTGCTGCTGGCCCTGCACAGCTCCAGCGAAACCCTGGCGGTGGCTGTGCAGCCCCTGGGCACTGCTGAACCTCCAGCGCCGCCGGCCTGCTTCCCCCTGGGGCGGGCACTCTCCAATGCGTTGCTCCCCTGCCTCGAACAGGTGTTGCCGGCTGAGCGCTGGCCCGAGATCGGCCGGCTGGTGGTGGCCACCGGCCCTGGTGGCTTCACTGGCACCCGGCTCACCGTGGTGCTGGCCCGCACCCTGGCCCAGCAGTTGCAGTGCCCGCTGCATGGTTTCAGCAGTTTTCTGTTGATGGCCCGCCGCCTGGCCCAGCCCGGTGCTGCGATGCAGGCGCAGCCGCGCTTCTGGCTGGCACAGGAGCTGCTCCGCCGCGGCACGGTGGCGGGCTGTTACGGCCCTAATCCCGCGGCCCTCGGTGGCGTGGCGGAGCTGGAGCTGCCGCGTCTGTTTCGGCCCACGGAGCCCTGGCCAGGGGCGCCCGAAGGTCCGGAGCCCAGTTGCGCGGCGCTGGTGGATCCTGCTGAGGATGCGCTGCAGCTGCTGCAGCTGGGTCAGCTGGCCCATGCCCAGGCCCTGCCAGGGCCCTGGCAGCCGGTACTGCCGATCTACCCCACCAGCCCGGTGGAGGGCCTGTGACCGCCAGGCCTCCCCGTCGGGTGCGGCCAAGGGCCAGCCAGCGCCCTCGCCGTAGGCCCCGGCGGGGGCGCTGGTGGCTCGCGCTGCTGGCAGCAGCGGGATTGCTGGTGCTGTCGCGGGGGCTGTGGCAGCCACCGTTGCCGCCGCCCCAGTTGATCCTGGTGTTGGGGGGGGATGTGGACCGCGAACGGGTGGCGGCGGAGCTGGCCCAGCGCGATGGCCTGCCCGTGCTGGTGAGCGGCGGCAGCAACCCGGAATACGCCCACTGGCTGTTCGATCATCAGGGCCTCGATGCCGGCCGGGTGCAGCTCGACTACCGCGCCACCGACACCCTCAGCAACTTCACCTCAGTGGTGGATGAGCTCAAGCGCGCCAAGGTGCGTCATGTGTTGCTGGTGACCAGCAGCGATCACATGCAGCGGGCCCTGCTCGTGGGCTGGTTTGTGGCGGGTAGCCGCGGCATCGGGCTCACGCCGGTGGAAGTGCCCTGCGGCGGGCGCTGCAAGCCGGAGCACTGGCGCAAGGTGTGGGGCGACGGCGCCCGCGCCGCCCTTTGGGTGGTCACCGGCCGTGATCTCAGGAGCTGGGCGGCAGCGCGGTTTGGTCCACTGCTGGAGGAAGCGCGGGGCCGCTGATCAGGCCCTGCTCCAGCAGCGCATTGATCTGGGCCTGGCAGGCGGCGGTGGCGGCATCGAGGTCGACCCGCTTGCGCGAGGCCGGCGGCGGGATCGGTGTGCCGATGCGGATGTGCACCGGCACCAGCCGTGCCCGCTTGGAACCGGTGCCGAGGGCCCGGTGGCTGTTGATGATTGCCACCGGCAGCAGCGGCACGCCGGCCCGGGCGGCCAGCAGGGCTGCGCCGGGTTGGGGGTTGTTCACGCGGCCATCGGCCTGGCGGGTGCCATCGATGAACACACCGGTGGCCCAGCCCTGCTCGAGCCGATCGGTGGCGGTGCGGATCGCCTCGCGGTCGCTGGCGCCGCGGGCCACGGGGTAGGCGCCGCAGGCTCGGATGATCGGCCCCAGCACGGGAATGCGGAACAGCTCGGCCTTGGCCATGAAGGCCACGGGCCGGCCCAGGGCATGGCCCAGCAGCGGTGGATCGAGATGAGAGCCGTGGTTGGCCACCACCACCAGCGCGCCCTCCTGGGGCACATTGCCGTTGCCGGCGGTGCGGCCGCGGAACAGCAGCCGGTAGATCGGGAACACCAGCAGGTAGCTCACCAGCCGGTAGGTGAGGCTGGGCCGGGGTGTGCGCAGCAGCGCCGGCGGTTCGGCCGGCTTGCGGCGCCGGCGCAGCACCCGCTTCACGGCCTGCACGGGTTTGTTCACAGGCCCAGGTCGGCGGTGCTGCTGATCTGGGCGGTGGTGACCCCTTCGCAGCTGCGCTTGATCAGTCCGCTCAGCACGTTGCCCGGGCCGATCTCCACGGCGGTGTTGATGCCATCGGCGCTGAAGCGCTCCATGGTTTCGCGCCAGCGCACGCCGGTGGTCATCTGGCTGCGCAGCCGTTGCTTCAGGGCGGCGCCGCTGGTTTCGGGGTTGGGATCGGTGTTGCTCAGCACCGGGATGCTGGCGTCGTTGAAGGTCACCCCATCCAGGGTGGTGGCAAAGGCCTCAGCGGCCTGCTGCATGAAAGGGGAGTGGAAGGCGCCGCTCACCGCCAGGGGGATGGCCCGCTTGCATTTCAGTGCACCGCTCACCGCGGCCACGGCGTCGGGGCTGCCCGAGAGCACCACCTGGGCGCTGCTGTTGTCGTTGGCGATCACCACCCCGTCGGTGGCGGCCACCAATTGGTCCAGCTCGGCGCGATCGAATCCCATCACGGCGGTCATGGCGCCGCCGCCGGCAGCGGCCATCAGCTCGCTGCGGGTTTTCATCAGCTGCAGGCCTGTCTCCACATCGAAGACGCCGGCGGCGTAGAGCGCCACCAGTTCGCCGAGGCTGTGGCCGGCCACGCAATCGGCGCTGCGGCCCTGGGCCTTCAGGCCATCCACCAGCAGGCTTTCGATTACAAACAGCGCGGGCTGGGTGTTGCGGGTGTCGTTGAGATCGCTCAGCTCACCCTCGGCTTCACCGGCGCAGATGGCCAGCAGGTTGCGCCCCAGCAGCTCGGAGGCGGCGGCAAAGCGTTCAGCGGCGCCGGTCAGCTCGAGCACCCCGGCGGCCATGCCCACCTTCTGTGAGCCCTGTCCGGGAAAGACCCAGGCGATACCCATGGCCGCACGCTTGCACTGTGGGGGGGAGATTACGCGGCGGGGCTGAGATCCTGGCCCGCTCAGCCCTGCGGGCCCGCCCAGCGCAGCAGCGCCCCACCCCAGCTGAGGCCGGCGCCGAAGCCGCTGCTGGCGATCAGATCGCCGGGCTTCACGCGCCCATCCTTCACCGCCTCATCCAGCATCAAGGGAATGGTGGCGGCGGAGGTGTTGCCGTAGCTGGCGAGGTTGCTCAGCACCCGCTCCTGGGGAATGGCAAAACGATCGGCCACGGCATCGAGAATGCGCTGGTTGGCCTGGTGCAGCAGCAGCCAGTTGAGCTCCGAGGCGGGGGTGCCGGTGCTGTCCAGCAGCTCCTTGAGCACGGCGGGCACTTCCCGCACCGCAAACTTGTACACCTCCTGGCCGTTCATGCGCAGGGGCGCGAACCCACCCACCTGGGCGCTGACGCCGCCGAGCACGTTGGCGTGGGTGTCGGTCTGGGCCAGGGTGAGGCAGCCGTTGCGGCTGCCGTCGGAGTGCATGCGGAAGCCCAGCAGGCCGTTCTGCTCATCCGGGCAGGCTTCCACCGCCACCGCGGCGGCGCCATCGCCGAACAACACGCAGGTGGTGCGGTCGTCCCAATCCACCCAGCGGCTCAGCTGATCGGCGCCGATCACCAGGGCCCGGCGCATGGCGCCGCTGCGTAGGTATTGGCCCGCCGTGATCAGGGCAAACAGAAAGCCACTGCAAGCGGCGGTGAGATCGAAGGCCACGGCGTTGCGGGCACCGATCACCCCCTGAACTCTTGGTGCGGTGCCAAAGAGATCGTCGGGGCTGGAGGTGGCCATCAGGATCAGATCCAGATCCTCGGCGGCCCAGCCGGCATGGTCGAGGGCGGCCTGGGCGGCTCGGCTGGCCAACACCGTGAGCGGTTCATCGGCGGCGCAGATGCGGCGGGCGCCGATGCCGGTGCGGGTGCGGATCCATTCGTCGCTGGTGTCGACCCGCTCGCTCAGCTGCTGGTTGCTGATGCTGATGGCGGGAACGGCGCTGCCGGATCCCACCAGGGCCATGCCGTAGCTGTTGATCTGGCCCAGCCCCACCGGTTCAACCCAACGGTGCCGTCAGTCAACCACAGGCAATGGCGGCCTCGGCGCTGTTGCTCAGCCGCTGCAGGTCCTCCATCACGTCGTGGTTGGCGGCGGAGTGGGCGATGCGCAGGGCACTCACCACCGAGAGGGCCTTGCTGCTGCCGTGGCCGATCACGCACACGCCGTTCACCCCCAGCAGCAGGGCGCCGCCGTGCTCGGCGTGGTCGAGGCGCTTCTTGATGCGGCGCAGGTTGCTCATCAGGAAGGCGGAGCCCACCTTGCCGCGGCGGCCCCGGGGCAACTCGGCCTTGAGCACATCCAGCAACACGCTGCCCACGCTCTCCAGGAACTTCAGCAGCACGTTGCCGGTGAAGCCGTCGCACACCACCACGTCGAACTCGCCGGAGAGCACATCGCGGCCCTCGCAGTTCCCCGCGAACTGAAAGCGGGTTTCCTCCGCCATCAGCGGATAGGTGCGCAGGGCCAGGTCGTTGCCCTTGCACTCCTCCTCGCCGATGTTGAGCAGGCCCACCCGGGGCTGGCTCACCTGCAGCACATCACGGCTGTAGATGTTGCCCAGCAGAGCCCACTGGTGCAGATAGGCGGGCTTGGCATCCATGTTGGCGCCCACATCGAGCACCAACACCTGCTGCTCAGGGTCTTTGGTGGGGAACAGGGCGCCGATGGCGGGGCGATCGATGCCTTTGAGGCGCCCCAGCCGGAAGATCGCCGAGGCCATCACGGCGCCGGAGTTGCCGGCGGAATACACGGCGGTGGCCTCGCCGGCCTTCACCAGATCCATGGCCAGGTTGATGCTGGCGTCGCGCTTCTTGCGCACCACGGTGGCTTCTTCATCCATGCCCACTGACACCCCGCTGGGCACCAGATCGATCAGGCCGTCCTGCTGGGCGGCCTCCAGCTCGTCGCTGAGGTTGAGCTCGGCCACGGCGGCGGCCACAGCGGTGGCTTCGGCCACAAATTTCACACGCAGGGGCAGCAGGCGCACCGCCCGCAGGCAGCCCTCCAGGATCGGCCCTGGGGCATAGTCGCCCCCCATGCCATCCACGGCCACCCAGAGGCGCTCGGCGTCGTTGATCGGTGTGCCTTCGCTGCCGCTCACGCCGCGCTGCAGCCGGCGCAACGGATCAAACACCAGCGGCTGCAGCACGGTGTTGGCCGCGCCCGCCGCTGCACCGGCAGCGCTGCCGGCCACGGAACCCGCCATGGAGCCGGCGGCATTGGCGGTGGCCGCAGCGGTGCCCACCAGGCTGGTCACCGCTGCGTTGCGGCGATACCAGATCACCAGGCGGCGGATGGCGCGGGGCCGTCCGCGGCGGTTGGAGCCGTGGCCTGGGGCGTCAGAGGGCTTCGGTGGCAACGGCGTCAACGATGCGTTGGAACAGATAACCGGTGCCGCGGGCCGTGAGGATCAGCTCGGGGTTGGCCGGATCGTCTTCCAGTTTGGAGCGCAGCCGGGAGATATGAACATCCACCACCCGGGTGTCCACATGACGCTCCGGCGTGTAGCCCCACACCTCTTTGAGAATTTCGCCGCGGCTGAACGGTTCGCCGCTGCGGCCCACCAGCAGCTCCAGCAGGCTGAACTCCATGCCGGTGAGGCGGATGCGCTCCTCGCCGCGATACACCTGCCGCTTGTTGGTGTCGATGCGCAGGTCGGCCACCTGGATGATCCCGGAGTTGGGGATGCCGGCAATGCTGTCCTTCTCCACCCGGCGCAGCACGCAGCGGATGCGGGCTTCCAGCTCCTTGGGGCTGAAGGGCTTCACCACGTAGTCGTCGGCGCCGAGCTCGAGGCCGGTGATGCGGTCGGCCACATCGCCCAGAGCCGTGAGCATCACGATCGGCACATCCGATTCCTTGCGCAGCTCCTGGCAGACGCCGTAGCCATCGAGCTTCGGCATCATCACGTCGAGCACCACCAGATCGGGGTTGGTGCGGCGGAAGGCCTCCAGCGCTTCCTGGCCGTCGCAGGCGGTGACCACCTGGTAGCCGATCATCGACAGACGCGTTTCCAGGATTCGGCGGATGCTGGCTTCGTCGTCGACCACCAGGATCGTTTCTTTCGCCGCTGGAGCTGTTGTGGCGGATGAGGCCGTCATTGCACCACTTGCTGTGGACGGGTTAAGTAGATCGACCTACTGAAAAGGTCGTCAGGCCTCCGGGTTCTGCGGCAGCCACCTTTCTTCATACACCTTCTTGGTCCGCGCCACCAGCCTCTACGTCTGCCAGAGCTGCGGAGCACAGACACGCCAGTTCTTTGGCCGCTGTTCCAGCTGCGGGAGCTGGAACACCCTGGTGGAGCAGGCCGCCACTCCCACCGACAGCCGCCGCCGCCGCCCGGTGGCAGCGCCGGCCGAAGCGGCGATCCCTGCCGCCCCGCGCCGCTCCGAGCCGATTGCGGCGGTGGGCGACCGGCCCCTGCAGCGCCTGGGCAGTGGCTACGGCGAGCTCGACCGCGTGCTCGGTGGTGGCCTGGTGCCGGGCTCGCTGGTGCTGCTGGGCGGTGATCCGGGCATCGGCAAGAGCACGCTGCTGCTCCAAAGCGCCCAGGCCATGGCGGCCCGGCATTCGGTGCTTTATGTGAGCGCGGAGGAATCGGCGCAGCAGGTGAAGTTGCGCTGGCGGCGGTTGGCGGAGGAGCAGGGGGAGCTGGCGGCGGTGCCCCAGGGGGAGGCCGGTGGGCCGGGGTTGCAGCTGTTGGCGGAAACCGATCTGGAGCTGGTGCTGCAGGAGCTTGAGGCCCTGCGGCCGGCCGTGGCGGTGATCGACAGCATCCAGGCCCTGCACGATGGCGAGCTGGGCAGCGCGCCAGGCTCGGTGGCCCAGGTGCGGGAGTGCGCGGCGGCCCTGGCCCGCATCGCCAAACGCCAGGACACGGCCCTGCTGCTGGTGGGCCACGTGACCAAGGAGGGGATGCTGGCGGGCCCGAAGGTGCTGGAGCACCTGGTGGATGCGGTGCTCACCTTTGAGGGGGATCGCTTCGCCAGCCACCGGCTGCTGCGGGCTGTGAAAAACCGCTTCGGCGCCACCCACGAGCTGGGGGTGTTTGAGATGCGCGGCCAGGGCCTGGCCCAGGTGCTGAACCCCAGTGAGCTGTTTCTGGGCAGCGATGAGCCCAGCGCCGGAACCGCCACGATCGTGGCCTGCGAAGGCACGCGGCCGTTGGTGGTGGAGCTGCAGGCCCTGGTGAGCACCACCAGCTATTCCAGCCCGCGCCGCACCGCCACCGGCATCGGCACCAACCGGCTGCACCAGATCCTGGCGGTGCTGGAGAAGCATCTGGGCCTGCCGCTGTCCCGCTTCGACTGCTACCTGGCGGTGGCGGGGGGCCTGGAGGTGGAGGAGCCGGCGGCGGATCTGGGGGTGGCCGCGGCGGTGGTGGCCAGCTACCGCGATCTCACCCTGCCGCCGGGCACGGTGTTGATCGGCGAGCTGGGTCTGGGGGGGCAGCTGCGCCCCGTGGCCCAGCTGGAGCAGCGCCTGCAGGAATCGTCCCGGCTGGGGTTCCGCCGGGCGGTGGTGCCGAAGGGCAGTGGGCTGGGCCGGTTGGCGGCGGGCCTGGATCTGCAGCTGCTGGAGGCCGGCGGTGTGGCCGAAGCGTTGGTGGCGGCGCTGGGCGTGAATCCGGCCGACGATCGCGCCTGAAGCCAGCGCCAGGCAGAGCGGGGGCTCGGCCTCAGAAATACACGTCCACGCTGCCGCGGCCGCTGGTTTTCAGCCAGTTCTGGGCCTCGATGTAGTTGTTCGGGGCGAGGCGAATCGCCTTCGTCCACAGATCGGCGGCCTGATCGAAGTGGCGATCGGCCAGGTCGCTGTCGCCCTTCTCCTCGGCCAGGGAGCCCAGGTGGTGATGGATCACCGCCATGTTGTTGAGCGCCTGGGGCATCTTGCTGTTGAGGTCGAGGGCCTGGCCGTATTGCTCCAGGGCCTTCTGGTGCTCGCCGTTGCTGGCGTACACGAGCGCCATGTTGTAGAGGATGAAGGCGCGGTCGTTGGGGTCTTCCTCGAGCTTCAGGGCTTCGGCGTAGTTATCGAGGGCCTCGGCGTACTCGCCGTCGGCCTGGGCGCTCATGCCGTCGCGGTAGTAGGCGAAGGCCTCCTTGGCGCGCTGGTTGGTGGGCAGCACCTTGAGGATCAGGTCGGCCATCACCGTGAAGCTCTTGTCGATGAAGTTGTCGTTGCGCTGGGAGCGGGGCACGGCGGTTGGCGGAGCTTCGTGGGCCCATCCTCACCTGCCTGCAGCGCCTGCTGCCTGGGCTGTTCGCACTCCCTAGCCTGAGGCCCTTCCCATCCCACGCCCGTGAGCAGCGGCCCTGAACCCGCCCCGCAGCCGGTGGCTGCTCTGCTGCTGGAGGTGGAAGGGATGAAGTGCGGCGGTTGCGTGCGCACCGTGGAACAGCGGCTGCTGGCCCATCCCGGGGTTCGGCAGGCGAGCGTGAGCCTGCTCAACCGCACGGCCTGGGTGGGGCTCGATCCCGAGCTGCTCGCCACGGCCGAACCCGACCCGGCCCAGGGACTGATCGAGGCCCTGGCCGGTATGGGCTACGCCGCCCATCGCCGCAGCGATGCCAGCGACAGCACCCCGGCGGAGCGTCACCGCGATCAAACCTGGTGGCAGCGCTGGCGCCAGTTGCTGGTGGCCCTCCTGTTGCTGCTGGTGTCGGCGGCTGGGCACCTGGCTGAGCTGGGTCAGCTGCCGTTGCCCTGGCTGGCCGACATGCGGGTGCATGCCCTGGTGGCCACCCTGGCGCTGGCGCTGCCGGGCCGCCCGATCTTGGTGCGCGGCTTCCGCTCGGCCCTCGCCGGTGCGCCCGGCATGGACACCCTGGTGGGCCTGGGGATGGGCAGTGCCTATGCCGCCAGCCTCGTGGCCCTGCTCTGGCCGGCCGTGGGCTGGCAGTGCTTCTTCAACGAGCCCGTGATGCTGCTGGGCTTTGTGTTGCTGGGTCGCTTCCTGGAGGAGCGGGCCCGCTTCCGCACCGGAAGGGCGCTGCAGGAGTTGGCGTTGCTGCAGCCCGATCAGGCCTTGCTGGTGTTGGGGGAGGGCCCCGATGCCCCCACGCGGCCGGTGCGGGTGGGGGCGCTGCGGCCCGGCGATCGGGTGCGCCTGCTGCCGGGGGATCGCGTGCCCGTGGATAGCCGGGTGCTGGAGGGGATCTCCAGCCTGGATGTGTCGAGCCTCACGGGCGAACCGCTGCCGATCGATGCGGCGCCTGGCGCGGAGCTTGCGGCTGGCAGCCTCAACCTGCAGGGGCCGCTGCTGCTCGAGGTGCTGCGGCCGGGCCATGCGAGTGCCGTCGCCCGGATCATCGCCCTGGTGGAGCAGGCCCAGTCGCGCAAGGGGCCGATCCAGGGGCTCACCGATCGGGTGGCGGGCCGCTTCAGCGTGGCGGTGATGCTGCTGGCGCTGGCCACCTGGCTGTTCTGGTGGTTGTGGGGGGCTCAGCTCTGGCCCCAGGTGCTGGAGGCCGCTCCGGCACTGCATCAGCACGGCGGCCATCGCAGCTTGGGTTTGAGCGCCGAAACGCCCTTCGTGCTGGGGTTGCAACTGAGCATTGCCGTGCTGGTGGTGGCCTGCCCCTGCGCCCTGGGCTTGGCCACACCGGCGGCGATCAGTGTGGGCACCGGCCAGGCCGCCCGGATGGGTTTGCTGTTCCGCGGCGGCGATGTGATCGAGGCCGCGGCCGCCTTGCGCACCGTTTGTTTCGATAAAACCGGCACCCTCACCCTGGGGCGCCCCAGCCTGGCGGCCTCCAGCCCGGCCTCTTTGGATGTTGGGGAGGCGCAGCTGCTGCAGCTGGCCGCGAGCCTCGAAGCCGACACACGCCACCCCCTGGCCCATGCCCTGCTGCAGCGGGCTCAGGAGCTCAACCTGCCGCTGCTGGTGGTGGCTGAAGCGCAAACCCTGCCTGGGGCCGGCCTGGAGGGCCGCGTTGAGGGCTGGGGTTTGTGCCGGGTGGGCCGGCCGGACTGGATTGAAAGCGTGGCAGGACCTTTTCCCCCCGGCCAACGCCGTTGGCTGGACGATCACGAGGCCCGGGGCGCCACGGTGGTGGCCCTGAGCGCCGAGCAGGGGCACCTGGGCCTGCTGGCGATCGAGGATCAGCTCCGCCCGGATGCCCAGCTCACCCTGCAGCAGCTCCAGGCCATGGGGTTGGAACTGCTGGTGCTGAGTGGCGATCGGGCGGCTCCGGTGCGCCACCTGGGTGCGGCCCTGGGGCTGCGCGCTGAACAGCTGGCGGCGGGGTTGCTGCCCGATCAGAAGCTGTTGCGGCTGGAGCAGGCGCGCGGCCAGGGCGGAGTGGCGATGGTCGGCGACGGCATCAACGATGCCCCGGCTCTGGCGGCCGCCGATCTGGGCGTTGCTGTGGGCACCGGCACCCAGATCGCCATGGATACGGCTGATCTGGTGCTGATGGGTGATCGCCTCACCGCCATTCCCGCAGCCCTGCGCCTGGCGCGCCGCACCATGGCCAAGGTGCGCCAGAACCTGGTGTGGGCCTTCGGCTACAACCTGCTGGTGCTGCCCATCGCTGCCGGTGTTCTGCTGCCTGGCTTCGGTGTGGTGCTCTCCCCTCCCCTGGCTGCGCTGCTGATGGCTTTCAGTTCGATCACCGTGGTGATCAATTCCCTGTTGCTGGGCCGTGATGCCTGATCGCGGCTGCTTCCTGGTGCTGGAAGGCATCGATGGCTGCGGCAAGAGCACCCAGATCGAGCGCTTGCGCCACTGGCTGCCTCGCAGCGGTTTGATGCCGGAGGGCAGTGAGCTGCTCGTGACCCGCGAACCCGGTGGCAGTGAGCTTGGCCAGGCCCTGCGCCAGCTGCTGCTGCATCCCCCCGGCGAGGCGGCCCCCTGCAGCACGGCCGAGTTGCTGCTCTACGCCGCGGATCGCGCCCAGCACGTGCAGCAGCGGATCCTGCCGGCTCTGGAGGCCGGCCACTGGGTGCTCAGCGATCGCTTCAGCGGCTCCACCGCCGCCTACCAGGGCTATGGCCGCGGCTTGTCGCTGGAGCTGATCGAGCAGCTGCGGCTGATCGCCTGCCGCGGCTTGGAGCCCGATCTCACCCTGCTGCTGGAGTTGCCGCTGCAGGACTCGTTGCAGCGCCGGGGCCATCGGGCTGCCGATCGGATTGAGGCCAGTGGGGAGGCATTCCTGGCCCGGGTCTGCGCTGGTTTTACGGCCCTGGCGGTCCAGGCGGGCTGGCAGCGGGTGGATGCCCGTCAGTCGCCTGAGGCTGTCACCGCTGATCTGCAGGTGGCGATTCAACGCTGCTGCGGTGGCCATGGCTGAGGGCCTGTTCAACGGTTTGCTGGGCCAACCGCAGGCCACCACGTTGCTGCTGGCTGCGTTGGAGCGGCAGCGGCTGGCACCCGCCTACCTCTTCTGCGGGCCCGATGGCGTGGGCCGCTCCATCGCGGCACGCCGTTTTCTGGAAGGCGTGATCGCTGGCCCCGGTGGATCGGCGGCGGTGCGCCGGCGCCTGCAGGAGGGAAACCATCCCGATCTGCTCTGGGTGGAGCCCACCTACAGCGAGAAGGGTCAGCTGGTGCCGGTGTCCCAGGCGGAAGCGGCTGGGATCAGCCGCAAGGCACTGCCGCAGCTGCGCTTGGAGCAGGTGCGGGCCGTGTCGCAGTTTCTGGCGCGGCGGCCGGTGGAAGCGCCCCGCTGCCTGGTGGTGATCGAGGCGGTGGAGGCGATGGCGGAGGGTGCGGCCAATGCCCTGCTCAAAACCCTCGAGGAGCCTGGCGATGGCCTGCTGATCCTGCTCAGTGCAGCCCCCGATCGCCTGCTGAGCACCATCCGCTCCCGCTGCCAGGCCATACCCTTCGCCCGCCTCGGCCCTGCGGAGCTGCAGCAGGTGCTGGCCGCCCACGGCCAGCCGGGCGAGGCTGCCGATCCGCTGGAGCTGCTGGAGCTGGCAGCCGGCTCCCCGGGCGCGCTGTTGGAGCAGCGGCAGCAATGGCTGGCGCTGCCGGATGGCTTGGCCCAGCGCTGCATCGATCTGGTGGGTCTGCAGCAGCGCGCGGTGGGGGCTGTGGAAGCCCTCACCCTGGCTCGGGATCTCAGCGAGGCACTGGATGTGGAGCAGCAGCTGTGGTTGCTGGAGTGGTGGCAGCTGCGCCTGTGGCGGCTGCATCACGACGCGAGTCAGCAGCGTCGCTTCGAGCGTTTGCGGCAGCAGCTGCGGGCCTACGTGCAGCCGCGGCTGGCCTGGGAGGTGGCGCTGCTCGAGCTCAGCGGAGCCGTGGTGGCTTGAGGCTCAGGCGGCGCTGCGCCGGTTTTCGCGGGCGCTGTGCACCAGCTGGGCAAGCTCATCCTGTTGGGCGCCGGTGGGTAGCTCCAGGCAGTAGCCGGCGCCATACACCGTTTTGATGAACCGGGGCTTGCGGGGATCGGGCTCGAGCTTCGTGCGCAGGTGGCGGATGTGCACCCGGATGGTCTCGATGTCGTCGTCCGGCTCATAGCCCCACACCTCCTTGAGGATTAGGGAGGGGGCCACCGTTTGGCCGTGGCGTTGCAGCAGGCAATGCAGCAGCTCGAATTCCAGGTGGGTGAGCCGCACCGGTTCGTCGAACCAGATCGCTTCAAATCGCTCCGGCACGAGCGTGAGCGCCCCGTAGTTGAGGATCTCGTTGTGCTTGGCCGAGAGGGGGGCACGGTCGCTGCGCCGCAGCAGCGCCTTGATGCGCACCAGCAGCTCTTCGAGATCGAAGGGTTTGGCCAGGTAATCGTCGGCGCCTGAGTTGAAGCCGCTCACCTTGTCTTTGGTGCTGCCCAGGGCGGTGAGCATCAGGATCGGAATGCCCGTGGTCCGCTCATCACGCCGCAGCCGCTGGCAGAGGGTGAGCCCATCCACCTTGGGCAGCATCAGATCCAGCAGGATCAGATCCGGGGTGTATTGCAGCGCCAGGGCTTGGCCCTTGATCCCGTCCTCAGCCCGTTGCACATCGAAACCGCTGTGCTCCAGGTGGCCAGCCACCAGCTCGCGCATGTCGCCGTCGTCTTCGATCAGCAAGATGCAGGGCTTCATGGTCGGGCTCCAGAGCAGGAGTGCATGCGCTGCGGGATGAACCGCTGTTTGGTGTGGTCATTCTCAGGGTGTTCTTGAGGATTTGCAGAACATCGCCCTGCTGCAAAGTTGAGGCCTCCAACCTGTGATCCCCTGCACCGCAGTGGGTTGGGTCTCTACCGCCCGGCGTGGCACCGCCCGGATTTACAGGTTTTCTTCCATTTGAGTTGTTGCAATTTCTGCTGCGACGATGCGATGCAGCAGTGTCAAGAAAAAACCCCAGCCGTGAGGCTGGGGTGAAAAAGCTCCCCGGGCGGGATTCGAACCTGCGACCAATCGATTAACAGTCGATCGCTCTACCGCTGAGCTACCGAGGATTGCGTCCCTGACGGGTGCCTGAAGAACTTACCTCTCAGCCCTTCCCGCCGGCAAGGGGGCTGAGTCGTTGTTCCAGCTCCCGTCCCTGTTGCCAGGCGCCCACGCTGCCCCGTTCCACCATCGCAGCGCCATCGCACCAGCGCAGCTCCTCCAGGCGATGGGTGATCCACAGGGCTGTGATCGGTTGCTCGGGGCGGTCGCAGAGGGCGCGGATCAACTGCAGCACCTCCAGCTGACTGGTGGTATCTAGCAGGGCTGTGGGTTCATCGAGCAGCAGCAGCTGGGCCTGGCTGGCCAGGGCGCCGGCAATCGCCAGGCGTTGCTTCTGGCCGCCACTGAGGCTGTGGATCGGCCGTTGGCGGAAGCCTGCGAGGCCCACCTGCTGTAGCGCTAGGTCCACCTGTTGCCGGCGTTGGTCGCGGCTCAGCTGCTCCGGCAGGGCCAGCTCAATGTCGCTGCCGCAGCTGGGCAGCAGCAGTTGGTGGTCGGGGTTCTGAAACACCAAGGCCGGTTTGAGCGGACGATGCAGGCGGCCGCGGGCGGGCGTGAGCAGCCCTGCGATCAGCCTGAGCAGGGTGCTCTTGCCGCTGCCGTTGCCGCCCACCAACATCCAGAGCCCAGGGTTGGGGATCGAGAAGCTGCAGTGGTTGAGGGCCCGGTGACCGTTCGGCCAGGCAAAGCCCAGCTGATCCACCACCAGGGTTGCGCCCTGCTCAGCCATCGAAGCTGAAGCCCGGGCGCTTGCTGCCGCCACCCACGGCCGACTTTTCATAGGTCTGCACCGCCACCAGCTCGCTCGTGAGCAGGCTCACCCGCTTGCTCTCTTCTTTCTCGCAGGTGAGTTCAAGCAAGCGCGGCTGGCCGCTTTCCATGGCCTGCTTCACCTGTTGGTAGAGCGCATCGGCGGCCTCTTGTTCTTTGCGCTGCACGGCAACGGGCATGGGGCTCAGCTTCAGGGAGAGCTCAACAACGAACACAACGGGGATTTCGGCCAAGCTCCACTTTGGCGAATGAACCCCGGTGCGATGGCTCACTAGGA
>Ga0194123_10001189_pt1 | contig 41005 bp, 40 predicted proteins | sample TA2MahsurfametaG_5_FD_155479 | JGI IMG/M metagenome (GOLD analysis project Ga0194123, IMG submission 155479) | Freshwater microbial communities from Lake Tanganyika, Tanzania - TA2015023 Mahale A surface | ecosystem: Environmental > Aquatic > Freshwater > Lake | place: Tanzania: Lake Tanganyika... | reverse complement strand
CAACCTGCTTGACCAACGCATGGCAACCAAAGTGTTCGATGCAGCCTCATCAATGAACATCGGCATACTTAGTCGTTCCGCCTACCTGAAAGGTGCGCTAACGCCTCGTGCACGCCTGTTACCTGCACCACTGGCGCCTTTACGCACTGCTGTAGAAGATCTTGCTGGCGCACTTCGCTTACCGCTCGAATCAATGCCGCGCGCTGCACTGGAGTTCTGCCTTGGAGAAAATCGGATCAGCTCAGTATTGATCGGGCCGAGTAAATTGGATGAACTTGAGCAAGCGCTGCATGGAATCGATTACGACCGTATATCTGTAAGTCATTCAATTGGTCTGCCTTACGCATTGAATAACCCCGCGCTGGTCGATCCCAGGCTTTGGCCGCTGTCATGAGAACAATATGACTACCTGCTACACCGCCCTGATACGCTGTGACGCATCGCCGGCCATTGGCTATGGCCACTTGATGCGCTGTCTCGCATTGGGCGAGCAGATGCAGTCAAGCGAACGCTGGAAAGTGATCTTCGCAATGGCAGAAGACGCAAGCAGTATTGCCCGTGCACGCTCAAAAGATTTCGAGGTCGAGCAACTGGATAATCGAGCACAGGATCACGCTGAAATTGACTGGCTAATGCTGTTAGTCGACCGTCATCAGGCGAATGTAATGGTAGTTGATGTACGCAACGACCTCGGTCACCGTGAAATGAACCGTCTGCGTAAAAGCGGCGTTATTGTTATATGCATTGACGACATCAGTGAACGCAGGCTGGCCGCCGATCTTGCGTTCTACCCGCCGGTTCCCCAGGTAAGGCAATTGGACTGGACCAATTTCGACGGACGCTGGCACGCTGGTTGGGAGTGGATCATGATGCCGGCGCAATTTGCCGCCGTAAACGCCATGCATCCGTCACCCGTGAACGATAGGCTGAAGTTGCTAGTCACGATGGGCGGTTCCGACCCAGCCGGAATGACCCTAAAGGCCGTCGATGCACTCGATACGATGGATGATGAATTCGATACCGTCATCGTGATCGGCAGCGAATTCGTTCATAGCACCGCACTTAATCACAAGCTAAACCATACGACCCGCAACTACCGACTGTTAATAAATCCTCCGTCTATGGCATCAGTGATGGCCGATATGGATCTGGCGCTTGCTTCATTCGGCGCTACCGCTTACGAACTAGCCTGTGTTGGCATACCGGCAGTTCACCTTTGTCTGACCGCAGATCACACGCAGTCTGCATCTGCACTGGACGATGCGGGCGTGGCAATCAATCTTGGACTGTTTAACGAGGCCACTCCGACCGCAATTCGCGGAGCCGTTAAACAGCTGCTAGACAATGCGCCGCGCCGCAGGGAGATGCGAGAAATCGCGCACGGATTGATTGATGGTCGCGGGACCGAGCGCATCATCACAGAGCTGAATGAACTAGTAGAGGCAAAGCATGAAACCTGCAATTAAAGAGTGGAATGGTCATGTTGGGCCGGTACTTGATAGCAAGAACGGATTTGACATCATTGACTGCGAAATATGCAGCTATAAGCACGCGACGCCGGTTCCTTCCGAAAAAGAGCTGGAGGAAATTTACCGGCACGAGTACTACACCGATGAGAAGCCACTTTATATCGAGCGCTTCAAGGAAGATCTGCCTTGGTGGAATCTTGCCTACGGTGATCGCTATGATAGCTTCGAAGCCGAACTTCCCAAAGGGCAGCGTAGGATCCTTGATATAGGGTCGGGCCCTGGCTATTTCCTGAAGCACGGCATGGATCGCGGCTGGGAGACGGTTGGTGTCGAACCGTCGAAACAAGCAGCAGCGCATGCGCGTAGCCTCGGGCTTAATATCTTCGAGGAATTCCTAGACGAACAACTCGCGCCGAAGCTAGGGCAGTTTGATGTGATTCATATGAGCGAGGTTCTGGAACATATTCCGTATCCGGGAAAGCTTCTAAAGCTAGCGAACCAAATGCTCGCGCCCGGTGGAATCATTTGCGTAGTAGTGCCCAATGACTACAGCCCCTTCCAGGCAGCACTCCGAAAATCTTGCGGGTTTGAGCCATGGTGGGTAGCCGCGCCGCATCATCTGAATTATTTCGATCGTTCATCACTTGAAAATTTACTTGCTCACTACGGATTCAAGTCCATGATGGCTGAGTCAACATTTCCAATCGATATTTTTCTACTAATGAATGATAACTATGTTGGAAATGATGATTTAGGTCGTCAGTGTCATAAGCGCCGAAAAAACTTAGAGAAAAATTTGAATTCTGCAGGGTTAAACGATCTGAAGCGTCAAATATATCAATCTTTGAGCATGTTGGGCATAGGTCGAGAAATATGTCTCTACGCAAAAAAAACTGTTGGAGAAATTAAGTGACTATTTTTTTAGTTCAGGCTAGCTCGGTTAGTTGGACTGGAATACCTGACCTTTGCACAAACAAAATTGACGGCAAAATGGCCGTCTATTGGACTATAAAAAAAATCTTTAGCTCGTTTGAAAACGCTTCAGTCACGCTTATAGCTCCCTTGTTTGACGAAGGGGGCGAACTTGAAATAATAAAAAGTGAATTTGATACCTTTGATTTTTCAATTCGATATAGCCACGACCATAGCCCACTCCGGAGGATGGTTGAAGCAACAAATGGATTAAATCTAGATCAACATATGATAAGGGTCGATGGTTTGCATTTTTGGTTTGATAGTGATCTAGCTTCAAACATGTTTAAACATGCTCAGATAAAAAATCTCGATTGCGTGAAGCCGCCTGATGATTTTCCTGCGCAATTGTCATCCGAAATTTTTAAGGTCGGTGCGCTCAGAAAAGCTGAAGAAATTCCATCCAAAGAGCCGTCTGATTATGCATCCCGCTTTTTAATTCATCCGAAGTTTTATGACCCGCGTTAAATGTTGATCCAAAGTCTGTGAGAGTTTTGAGTCTAGCTTGACTTCATTGTAGATTCAATCTTTGCATCACCTCCTGTGGTGTTGGAATGGGTGGAAACAAGCTCAAGTGCAAGGCTTTTTCTGCCTTGGTCTTGGGCAGCCAAGCGGCTGGCGCCGGGGGCTTCATGTTGAGTCCTTGATGAGGTCGTGTGGTATTGAAGTGAATGCGCCATTGCTCAATCAGTACCTTGGCTTCACCGAGGCTGTAGAACAACTCGCCATTGAGGAACTGATCCCTGAACTTGCCGTTAAAGCTCTCGCAGTAGCCGTTCTCCCATGGGCTACCTGGCGTGATGTATGCCGTTTGGGTCCCCAAGCTCTGTAGCCAGTTCCGCAACATGGTCGCTACAAACTCTGGCCCGTTATCACTTCGAATGAAGGCAGGTATACCCCGCTCGAGCATTAACTCTGAGAGCACATCAATGACATCGAGCGCTTTAATGTGGCGTGCCACGTGAAGTGCTAAACACTCCCGGCTGAATTCATCGATCACCACCAAGATGCGAAACTTGCGCCAGCGTCTGGACCACGGGCAGTAGGTGTGGCCTTGCACAAAGTCATAGCTCCAGACGTGATTGACCCGCTCGGGACGTAGCCTCACGCAAGAGCCCTCATTGAGCCACAGCCTGGCTCTTGGTGGCTGCTTGGCAGGCACTTTCAGACCCTCTTCACGCCAGATGCGCCTGACCACCGCTTCACTCGTCTGCCAACCTGCGCTACTCAAGAGCCCGCAGACCGTTCGGTAGCCGTAGCGACCATACCAATTGGCCACCGCCAACACACCGTGACGTAGTGTCGTTTCATCCACCAAAGGTACCTCTGCATAGCGCAAAGTACTTCTCGGTACCCCGAGAATTCGACAGGCTTTGCGCTCAGATAGGTACGGATATTTGCCCACAGCCGCCTCGACTGCGGCACGCTGACGCTGTGGGCTTAGAAGTTTCCCTGGGCGACATCGGTGAGCACCGCCTTCTCCAAGTGCAGCTCCCCCACCAAGCGTTTTAGTCGCGCGTTCTCCTGCTCCAGTTGCTTCAATCGCTTGGCCTGATCCACCTTCATACCGCCATACTCACGCCGCCAGCGGTAGTAGCTCTTGTCGGTCGCCCCAGCCTCGCGGCAGGCACTGAGTACATCCTTGCCTTGACCTATCTTGACCTCAATCTCACGTAGCTTGGCCACGATCTGCTCGGGCTTTAATCGAACACCTTTGGGCATCACTGACTCCTTTTGAATAATAAAAAAGCAATATTATTCTCACTCAATCTGGATCAGTTTTTAAACGCAGGTCAGCATCAACGAATCACCGCCTAATTTCCGTAACCGGGTGCTGGGTATGATCTTCACCATCAACACTCTGATTGCTTTGGCCTTGTTGAACCTGGGCTGGGTCGCTTACAAGTTCTTTGTTTGAAAGTCTCGATGCTCAACGCCATCAGCCAACCTCGGCCTATTTCGATTCCGATCCGACAAGCACCCGGAAAAATCCATCGGTCAGTATCGTATAGGCCAGACCAAATCCAAGGGACTGGTAGATGCGAAGTAAGCTGGTCTTTGCCAGCGATACTGAGGTGTTACCGCAGCCGCGGCATCCGAAACGGCAGCATCTTTTGCACGATCGGCGACACCAGCCGCGGTACGTTAAGTGTTTCATGCACGCTAATCACGCGCTGTCCAAACAAGCCACTAGCCAGCACTGCGCGCTGATAAAAAGGCGTATCTTCCAGTTGCTCGATCACGCTGACCGGTACACCATCATCTGAGCGCAGCCGGCGATCAATTCGCCAAGCGGTTTTGGGTAGTGTTTGTCGGGGTGGCGGCTCGAATGGCTCGACCCGACCATCCGCAAAAAATCGCTGCGCAATCACACGATCAGCGCCCTGCTTTGGCTGCACGTCATAAATCACCGCCGTAGAGCCATCGGCCAAGGTAGCGCGCGACCAGTCCCATTCCCGGAACGGTCCGTCAATCGGCTCATCGCCTTCGTTCGAGTCGAGATAGCCATGGCCTTTCCAACGAAGTGCCGGGCGTGTGAACTCAGCCTCGACACGTGCACACGCCGCAATCGGCCCCCATCGGTGCAGACCGCCGCTATCAAGTGCGGTACCAAACCGTGACAACGCGTCCGGATACACGCGAACTTTGCCGCGCACCGGCAGAGGTATGGGCATACCGATCTCTCGGATATTGATCTCGAGCGCATTACCATTCCATTGCAAGTCACTCGGCCCCACACGAAAACTCTGCACATCACGCTGCATGCTGTGTTGGCTGCGTTCGGTCATGGTCCAGCGTTGCTTGGCACCATACAGCGCCACATTGATCGCGACATGATTTTCCGGATCGCCTTCTCCACGCTTGAACGCGTTGCGGTAATACGGAGAAAAAACACTGCCAACGAAGGCGATAATCGTTAGACCGTAGTTGCCACAGTCGGAGAGCGCGTCGACGTACCACCAGAGATACGCACCCGGCGCGAGGGGCTGATCGAATCGAGGTGATCCATCAAGGTCGCGGCCGCCAGTAGCCCTGACATCGCCGCCATCGGTACGCCCGGCCCCGGATGCACGCTGCCACCCGCCAGGTACAACCCCGGTATCTTGCTCGCTGCGCCGTGGCGCGCGAACGCCGACATCCAGCCGTGTGTCGCCATGCCATACAGCGCCCCCGCGCTGGCCGGAAATATCCGCTCGAAATCCGCTGGGGTGGTGCGCACCGTGTTCTGATCCGTGCGACGAATGTTGAGCCCGTAACGGGCCAGCAGAGAAAAAGAATGGGTTTCGCATGCGTCGATCTCCGACTCGGTGAGATTGCGCCGCGCGATTGCGGGCGCGTTGACCAGCACTAACAAGCGATCACGCTCGACCGGCTGCTGATGGATACCGCGATCCTGCGCGCAGACATACACCGTCGGCGTTGCAGGTAATCTGCCACGATCAAAAATATCGCTGAACTCGTTTTTATAATCCGGCTGAAAAAAAACATTGTGGCGGTCGAGCGCAAAGCCTTCGGTCTCAGCGTGAACGCTCCAGGTCAGTGCCGACAGAGATCGCTTCGAGCCCGCTGTGGGTGGGGCGACGCGTTTAACCGCATCACCCAACAGACCTTGCCCCAGCGCCGAGATATCGCCGTTGAACACCACGCTGTCGGCAGCAAGCTGCTCGCCATTGTCCAGCCGCACATGACTAACTCGGCCACTCTGCATACCAATCTCAGCTACACGACAGCCGTAGCGTGCATGTACGCCAAGTCGCTCACCGAGTTTTGCGAGTGACTGCGCCAACGCATGCATACCGGCCTGCACTGACCACACACCATCAAGCTCAACTTGAGTCACCAGCATTAGGGTCGCTGGCGCACGCCATGGCGAAGAGCCGCAATAGGTTGCATAGCGCGCAAATAGCTGCCTGAGACGCTCATCATGAAAATGCTCACGCAGTGCATCCCATAAATTACTCATGGGGCCGAGCGAGGCCAATACCGCCAAACCACGTAAACCGAGATCGCCCATCATGCTACGCAGCGTTGGCGATTGCGAGCGTATGAACGGCCCTTCGAGCGTGTCATAGACCTCACGCGCCTGCTGACAAAATCGCATGAAGCGCGTTCCCTCGGCGGGGCCCGCCAGCCGCGCGATGGCGTCGCGCGATTGTGCCGGGTCGGCAAATAAATCCATACGCTGCTCGGTGTCCCATGCATGACGGGCCAGCACCGGTAGCGATGTGAGCTGCAGCTCATCGTCGAGTGAGGCGCCAACCGAGCCATACACCTGCTCAAATACCCAGCGCATAGTGAAAACCGTCGGACCGCTATCAATCGCGCCGCCATCAACCATCAGCTGTCGCATTTTGCCGCCCGGCTGCGCCGCGGACTCCAACAAGGTGACTTGCAAGCCGCGTCGTGCTAATTGCAACGCCGATACCAAGCCGGCGACGCCCGCGCCGATCACGACCACTCGGTGTCCGCTGACGGGGCTAGCCATAGCAGCGAAGGCCTTTCAGAACACGGACAGGGTCGATCCCCTGTTTGCCATCTTGATCAAGCAGATCAACCATACGATCGCCCGTTCCATGTACCGCGCATGGAAAGCGGCGCAAAGCGTACAAACATCGATTCAGAAAAAAATGTGTGCCGCCACGCCGCGCGAATGGCTTCTTCATGCGCGCCAGTGCGTGCATAGGCATCCATTGCTGCCGCGTTGTCCCACAAGCTGAAGGTCGCTTGTCGAAGTAGTGGCGCTTCACCCAAACCAATCGCCAGCTCACAACCCGCGGCACTGGCGAGCCCCGCTTGCGCAGCGGGTGCGTAGCGCCAAAATGCGGCTGCGGCACCGGGCCGTATCGATGCGCGCGTCAACGCAGCAATCGGTGCGTGCGATGGAATTGGTAAACCAGACTGCAATGACACGCCATCCCATGAGCCACGCGCATTGGCGGGTTGTAATGTGATCGTGAGGCACTCATCGCTGCGTTGGCGGTAGCGATCGACCATGTCGGCATGCGCCACAAACTGATCGGCGTGCGCTACGTCATCAAATAGGCAGAATAGCCCCTGATACGACGCACTGGGGGCAAGACCAAAGCCGCCACCGCGTCCGCTACCGAGTGTTTTAATGAATTTCAAACCCGGCGCTTGGTCGGGAAACCAGCGCGAGAATGCCAGCCTGCTCCAACTCCAGGGCCAGTGGGCAGGTCTTACTCTGGCAAGGATGAGCAGCGCGGTGCCCGAGATTGCACCGTTATTGCTAACGCTGATCAGCTCACGATGAGCTGAAGTACTGGAATTCAGTCCGGCAACCGGGGGGCCCAGCTTGGGCTGGGATGCCTCTGTACTTGGCTGCCCCATGCCTTACTTCCTTGGAGATTCACCCCGGCGCAGGCCGGGATCCATCGTGTAAATATCCAATTACTTTTTGTCGGCAGCAATAACCGAAGCCAGTTCTGGATAATCCTTAAGCATAGGGTAGCCGTAGAGTGGTTTGTAAGCACCTTGATGGCACGTCGCGCAATTCACTTTCAGCACATCACCAGCTGGCCCTTTTCGCTCAATGGGAAATACCTCCGTCAACGGCACCATGTACTCATTGTTTACATCACGCGCCATCCGAATACCGTGGTACGCAGTCACGCGTTGTGGTGGGCTGCTTTCCCAGCTTTGAAATGAACGCGTATTATGGCAGTAGGTGCAATTGACGCCAAGCGAGGTCGCCATATGTGTCATCAAGCTATAGGTCCACTCGGCCTGCTTGATCGAATGCCGGTTCCCCGAGGGTAGCGGCGTTGGGCCATTGACGCGAATCGGCTTGTCTTCCAACAGGAACGGTGTCAATGCATCGGTTGGCAGCGATGACATATTCGCCAGTGGTGCAGGTGTGTTTTGTCCTGCTAGATCACCGATGAAGTCGGCACGTTTATCTTGCTCGAGCGGGGTGAACCACACATTGGTCGGCACCGGATTACCGCGATGACAGGTGTAGCAAGTAACGCCGGTCTCGGTAACATGATTTTTCCAGTTCCCGTTAATGTGGCGGGTCATCTCGATCATCTTTCGTGCAACGATCTTGGTGTACTTGCTGTCCTCGGCAAAGTTCTGCACGTTATGGCAGTAAGCACAGCCCTCTTTGGGTGAGACCCAAGCAGTGATATAAGTCATCAAACCAACGAACTGTGCAACAGACAAATCACCTAGCACTTGAACGTTTTGATAAGACGCGCTTGCACGCGGGCCATCGGGAGATGGAGGAGGCGGTGCAGGCGGAACGGTATTGAGCGCATCTTGTGTCTCTAAATGACGAGGGTTATACACCTCAACCATGCCGGTACCGCGGAAGCCATGTTGCACACTGTCCATCGGCGGTCGCACGCAACCCGCAAGCATTGCGCAGCCCAGGGCGAGCAGCATGCTAATTATCGAGAGTCGTGAAGTCATGGTTTGGCTCCCTGCAAAGTAGCGGGGTCGACGATGTCACCCCAGACATGCGGATACGGTGGTGCGAAGTCATGCTTGACGGCCCATAGGTACCAGTTGTCTACAGCAGTACCTGTCAGCAGGATGCCAATACCGCCCGTCAGCGGGCACAGTACCGCAAACCACCAAGCCCAGCGGTGAATCGATTCCATTGTGGCATTGAAGCCCATGGTCCAGCGCCAAAACAAGGCGGCGCGCTCGGTCGCCGTTCCGCGATCGATAATTTGCTCAATCTCACGCTCACCACCATAGCGACCCACTGCAAGAATTGTGCCGCCGTGCATGGCAAACAACAGCACGGAGCCGTACAAGAACGCAATGGATAGTGCGTGGAACGGGTTGTAAAACAGATTGCCGTAGCGCAGTGAGAACGCGGCGGTCCAGTCAAGGTGCGGGAAGATACCAAACGGTACTGCTTCACCCCAGCTACCCATTAGTACCGGACGGAACAGACCAAGCACTAGGAACAACCAGATCGCCGCAGCAAACGCCCATGCGATATGCGTACCCATTTGCAACGCGCGTGCGCGGCGGTACACATTCGCCCACCACAGCAAAATTGAAATCGTCAGAAACAAACCGGCGATTTGCCACCAACCACCCTGATTCAATGGCGCAAATTTCAGGCCATTACCTGGCGCGGGTGGATCCAGTGATAACCAGAACAACTGACGAATGAATTGCACAGGATCCCAGTTGACTGAGGCCAACATGTTCATCCCCATAATGTTAAAGGCAATCGTTCCGAAAATCAGCGACCATGTACCAAGCACGCCAAGATATATTGGACCGATTTGTGCGTTCCCAAGTCGACCAGCTAGATGCTGCAAGAAAGGTCTGCCGCTTCGCGATAATGCGGGCTTGTGCTGTGCTATGCCGTCGTGCAACGGCCCAGTGACCTGAACAGCCGTAAAGAGATTTTGATAATCAGCCATCGTGCGCTCCTTAGCGATTCCAGATCGGGATGTTCAGCCACCAGCTCCACCACTCAGGCCAGCCACGGCTCCAGAATGGTCCTGACAAGACAATACAGAGCGCCGAGAACAGCACAGCAGCGAGTGCGAGGAATAAACCAAGACGGTGGATACCTAAGGTTCCCACTGAGTAACCAATAAGATCCCGGAAATAAGTATCTTCATGTTCTGGTGTTTTGACAGTTTTCCCTGCAGCAGGATTTGTTGCAGAGAGCACGAGACCACCGTGGATTGATAATGCCAACGTCGTAGTAAAAAAGAATGTGATGGCCAGCATGTGCGCCGGGTTGTAGTGGAAGTGAAGGTACTGGTAACCGACGTTCGAGACCCAGTCGAGATGACTGAAAATCCCGTAGGGAAAACCATGACCCCAGGCGCCCATAAGAACCGGGCGAATAACATTCAGCGTGACATAGGCCAAAATCGCGACGCCGAAAGCTGCTGGTACGTGGTATCCCATCCCGAGCTTGCGACATATTTCAACCTCGCGCATCGCCCACGAGCCAAACGCGCCGATCGCACATACCGTGATCAACTGCCACAGCCCGCCTTCCAGCAGCGGCGCCATGCGCAGGCCGTAAGAAAGATCAGGCGGTGTGATGTTGATCTGCCACACGTTCCATGTCGGCCCTTGCGATGCCCCCCACAGAATCAGCGCAGTACCCAGGAGTGAAAAGAAGATGGTAGTCACGCCGAAAAACCCAACGTAGAAGGGACCGATCCAGAAGTCGAACAGGTCACCCCCCACCAGGGTACCCCCGCGAACCCGGTACTTTTTCTCAAAACTTAACATGGCCATGATCGAGCCCTCCAACAAGGATGCACAAAGTCATCCCGCATTAATCTTGGGAGGACAGACATGTGAACGCGCCACATGCCTGCCCACCACCACGAGGTGGATTTTTTACTTCGGCATGGATGCGTTCTGGGCAGTCGATGGGCTTTTCGCGCCATCGAACCAGTTGAACTTGTTTGTTGATAGCAGGATGAGATGAATCATCGCTGCTAGTCCAAACAAGAAAACCCCCTGAATTACCATTGCACGCAGCGGGTCGAACAGGCGCCATATTCTCCACATGGTCCTATCTCCTAAAGTGTGTGTGACATGAACGAATACACTGCAGCCTGCACACCCCCGAACAGGGACTTGCAGCTCTCGGCACCGGGTAGCCAGCTACGCCATGGCATACCAGTCAGCGAGCCGACCAGTGCAATAGCAAGTACGACGACAAAACCCAGCGTAAAGACCATCCTGAGGGTGACGGTTTCAACCGTCCTTTCGCGATCCTGGTTCAGTTGCATGTTGGCCATAGTGATTCCTTTTGTTAACGGCTAACCGAGATCAAGTGATCCAGGGACGCCATGCCCACACCAGCGCATGTGCGATCACGGCAACCGCCGTAAACCCCACCATGCCCTGCATGTAAAACGCATGGAATTCCTGAGCCTCTTCGTCAGACATTCCGGAAATACTCTTCCTTTCAGCCATGAGAACGCTCCTTGCAAATGGCCTTGCGGCCAGTGGTGCGCAAAGCCCCGCAACCTTGGGCAGCCGCAGCGAACTGCCACGACATCCTGCTCGTCAATTGCGACGCGGGCATCACGCTGCCTCTCCGATACGCAATGACTCTCTTGCTCTGGAAACGCACTCAACACTGACGCTCGCCTCACCTGCGCGACGAGCGTCGCGTTCTGCGCGGTCACGTATTTGTTTAGCCGCTGAAATCTGTACCAGCACCGGTTCAGCGGCGACTAATTTATTCAGTAGTTCACGCGCAGCGTCATCCCATGCCGCTTGCGCCCGCACCGGTGTCGGATCGACACGGTCCATCTCGGTGCCGAGCGGCAGGATATTGAACAGCGCGTCAAACAAGCAGTTGCAAAACTCTTGAATCAAATAAGTCGCACCGGAATACCCCATGAAAGGTGTGCCGGTATGGCGACGAATAATCGCGCCGGGGAACGACGCAGTGATGAAGCTGGGTTTCATCGGCGAAGCAGAGCCTGCTTCTGCCAAGTACATACGCTCGTTATAGCTGCCGTACATCACAAGTGGCGGCTTCTCGCGCACCAGTTGGCGAATAGCTTCGCTATCGGTTTTTTCACCTGGTTTACGCGCTACTGCAAAGTTACACGGCAAGCCCATCTCTTCTTCGAGGAAGTGCCGCACACCGCGCGCATAGGTTTCGTTGGCCACGATCGCAAAACTAGCCGTACCAAAAAAGTCTTGCGTCACCGAACGCCACAAATCCCAAATCGGCTTGATGGTGGTGTGCTTCTCTTTCTCAATGAAAGGCTCCGGGTCGAGATGCAGCAATTCACCCAGTGTGCGAAGGAATTTAGTCGTGCTGTGCAAGCCAATCGGTGCCTGCAGATACGGGCGCTCTAGCGCCTCGCATAACAAACGACCAAACTCGCGATACATGCAGATGTTGACATCTGCATCGGCCAGTTTTTGTACATCCGCCAAGTGGCTACCCAGCGGGAACACCATATTCACTTCAGCGCCAATGCCTTCAATCAAACGCCGAATCTCGGCCAGATCGCTCGGCATGTTGAAGGTGCCGTAGCTGGGGCCGATGATATTAACGCGCGGTTTCTCACCCGGCTCACGCTGATCGAACGGCTTGCGCTCGGGTACATGGCGCAGACCATACTCATGCCACAGCCACAGCATGGCGCGGTTGGCGCACTGCCACTGGTCTTCATCGATGGTACGTGGCAAGAAGCGCAAGATGCTGGTGCCTTCAGGTGTCACACCACCACCAATCATTTCAGCAATCGAACCCGTCACCACCACTGCAGGCAGGTCCGGATCCAGTACACCGTGGGCGCGCTTCATCGAGCCCTCGGTACCTTCGCGACCGAGTTGTTCCTCGGCCAAACCGGTCACAACAATCGGTAGCTCGTGCGGTGGTAGCGCGTCGGTGTAATGCAGCACCGAGGTCACTGGCAAGTTTTCGCAACCCACCGGTCCATCAATAATGACTTGCAACCCCTTGATCGCGGTGAACACATACACCGCGCCCCAGTAGCCGCCCGCGCGATCGTGATCGATGATATTCATATCATCTCCTCCGCCTTGCGTTTTTTTGCCGCCTTCTCAAGGCGACGTCGTGTCTCTACACGAAACTCGGGACGCGCTACAGGTTTGTCTTCCCACACGCCGGCACGATCACCCTCACCCGCATCACCAAAAAATTCTTTCATCGTACCCATGCGCGTGCGATTTTTTATCGCCGCGTTGATCACGGTCGCCAATGAACCCGCACCCGCGACGCCCATCAACGGACGCGCAGAAATCAGGTTCGTGAAATACAGCGACGGCAGTGACATCTGCTTCGCCGCTTGCACCACAGGCGTGGTACCGATCGCAAGATCAGGTTTGTATTCATTGACTGCTGCGATGTCTTGCTCAAGCGAGGCGCGGTACTGTACCTGCACGCCCTTGGCTTCCAACCATGCTTTATCAGCATCGCTCGAGGCAGTTTGTGGACACGCAGTACCCACATAACGCAGATCAGCGCCACTCTCAACCAACAAGCGCCCTACCAACAACTCCGAACCTTCGTAGCCGGAGAGCGTTATACGACCGTCAATACGCGTCGCAGAGAGCGCACCCTTGATCGCCGGCAGAAAGCGATTTTTTGCAGCATCAATCATGCGTTGCTCAACATTGCACGCATCACCGATTGCTTGTAACCAGGCCTCGGTGCCATCATGACCGACCGGTGCTGAGCCTACCGAGCCGCGGCCTGCTGCTTCAAACTCACGCAGGCTGGCGGTATAGAACGGATGAATCGCTGCAACCGCTGCGCAGTCGAGTGCTGCGTACAGCTCACGCCACTCGCGCGTGGGTATGGTTGGTCCTGCGGCCAACCCCAGCATCTCCAGCATGCCGCCGATGATCATCGGATCGGCGGGGAACATCTCACCCAACAACGTGACGGTTGGCTTGTCGCTGATGCCGGAACGCGGAGCGGCCACAGGTCCTGCAGCGATCTCGCCGCGCGCGTATTTCAGCATCGCAGCGGACAGCACATCTTTTGCCTCAGCATGTGTTGGCACACCAAAGCCCGGTACATCAATACCAATCACGCGCACGCCATTAATTTCTTTCGGCAGTATCTGCAGCGGCACACCAGATGCGGTTGGCACGCACAGATTAATCACGACGATCGCATCATACGAATCCGGATTCGCTTGCTCATGCACCGCATCGCGAATATCTTCAAACAGCTTGCCGGTGACCAGTGTCTCCGAGTTGAACGGTACGTAGCCCACACTGCGGCGAGCGCCATAAAAATGCGAGGTAAAGGTCAGGCCGTACACACAGCAAGCAGAGCCGGACAATATCGTGGCAGTACGACGCATACGTAAACCGACACGCAAAGAACCAAACGCAGGGCACATACTCTGCGGCTGATCATGCGGGCCTTTCGGGTAATCCGCAGCATAGCGATCCAGCACACCGGCTTTACCGGCGGCGCGTGCAGCTGCCTCCAGCTGCTCTTTACCCGCGTGACAACCGACACCGTCGGCCTCGAGTGCCGCAGGGTTGTTGACGATCGGGATGACGCGCTGATCCATGGGCTTAGACCTCGTCGTAGATCACTTCGAGTGAAGGCTTGACGATATCCTCGCGCCCCATCATGTCAGCCACGGTGGCCGGTTGCAGCACCACATCGCGACCCACCGCATCGGCTGAGAACAAGCCGAGCAGTTCTTCTTGCGACAGTGGCTTGGGCCGAACGGGCGGCGCATCGGCAACGTTTTGCGCGAGCGTCGCGAACAAACTGCCCCATGGACTTTCTGGACGACCAACGATTTCGTAGCTGGCGCTCTTTCTGCGAATATCTTCGTTGGCCGGAATTGCCGACAGCACCGGAATGCCGGCGCGTGTTGCGAAAGCCTGCGCCTCGCCGGTACCGTCATCCTTGTTTATTACCATCCCTGCTACACCGACATTGCCGCCGAGCTTGCGGAAGTATTCAACCGCAGAGCAAACGTTATTGGCGACATACAGTGACTGCAGGTCATTACTACCCACAACAATCACCTTCTGACACATATCGCGTGCGATCGGCAAACCAAAGCCACCGCACACTACATCGCCCAGAAAATCCAGCAGCACGTAATCAAAGCCCCAATCGTGGAAGCCGAGTTTTTCGAGCAGCTCAAAACCGTGAATGATGCCGCGTCCGCCGCAACCACGGCCGACCTCAGGGCCACCCAGCTCCATTGCATACACACCATCGCGCTTGAAGCACACATCGCCGATCTGCACCGGCTCGCCGGCGAGTTTTTTCTTGGATGAGGTTTCAATAATGGTCGGACACGCACGGCCACCAAACAGCAGCGAGGTGGTATCACTCTTAGGATCACAACCGATCAGCAAAACTTTTTTGCCCTGCTGCGCCATCATGTATGACAGGTTCGAGAGCGTGAAGCTCTTGCCGATACCGCCCTTGCCGTAGATCGCGATGATCTGCGTCTCTTTTTTTACCTCGCCGGTGTGCACCGGATTCGGCTCAACTGCGGCCTCGGCACGCAGACGCTCTTTCTGCATGAAATGCACCGGTGCTGCCTGTTGCTCGTTGTGCTGGCTCATTGGTTTTGTCTCCAGTCGAGAATCATCTTCAGACAGCTTGGGTCATTGAAAGCAGTGCGGTAGGCGTCTTCGGCTTGCGCCGGGTTGCTGCGGTGAGTGATCAACCCTTCCAGCGATAGGCGGCGCGATTCCACCAAATCGCGCACGGCGATCAGCTCAGCCGGCTTCCACTGCGCCGCCACGCGAATGCGTACTTCGCGCATGAACGCTGGCGGGAAAGAAAAACTCATCGGTTCATCGTAAAAACCAGCCAGCACAATTTCTGCGTTCGGCGCTGCGCGCGCGATGAGCTGATCAAGAATCAGCGGGTCGCCGCTGACATCGCAGATGCAGCGGTAGTTGGAGCGCGTGTCTTCATCCGGATCGACCACGCTGTAGCCAATTGCGCCTTCACGGCGTGCAGGATTGGTCTCCCAGACCACCGGTTTGGCGCCACTCTCAACCGCAATGCGCGCCATCATCCGGCCCAACACACCATGTCCCACAATCAATTCCGGTTGCGCCGAAGTTGGCGCCGAGAATGCGTGGTAGGCCGTCGCCGCCAGCGCCAACAAGGTGCCGCGCTCGCCCAGTGCCTCGGAAATCCGCAATGCGCGGAGTGCGGGAATCACCACCCGCGATGCCGCACCACCAAACAGACCGCGCACCTCGCCGTAGCAAGCCGCGCCTGGTACGAACACCATCTCGCCGATCTCGTAGTTGGTGCTGCGGCCAGCCTGCACCACCCGACCAACCGACTCATAGCCCGGCACCAGCGGGTAGCCCATGCCCGGAAAAATCGGCATGCGGCCGGAGTACAGCAACTTCTCGGTGCCGGTCGAAATGCCCGACCAGCAGGTCTCTACGACCAGGTCGTTATCGGTGGGCGCAACCAGCGGAACCTCGCGCAATTGCAGCTGCATCGGCCTTTCAACCACAACCGCTACCGCGTGTTCGCTCATTCATGTCCCCTGGTTTAACGTCCCCGGCGGCTCTGGGTTCTTGCCTCAGACAAGCCCGCAACCCACTCCGCCCTGATAGCGTATTCTTTCCGTTACATTGTTCTGTGTCAACTTTTATTTACGCTTTTAGGGGTACTGTTCCGGGCGCTGTTACGGGCAATGCCGCCCTGCGGATGCTTGAACGAGGCACCGGCGGCCCCGGTAGACGAGTTTCTGAGGCGTTTCCGCCTCCAAACAGGCGCCGATTGGCCAGTGGTCGTTGGTTACCCTAGCGGGTTGCGACCAGCATGCGCACCTGCAAAGGGATGCGGGTCGGCACCGCACGTACCGCGCCGAACCCGGCTTGATGCAACAGCGCCGTCAGTTGCGACGCCGTGCGGGCGCGGCCACGTCCCATCGCGAGCAGGTAAAACCCAAAGTACGCATCACCCATCGCCTCGGCACCTGGGGTGCCTGCCATGGGCTCGGCCAGCAGCAACGTGCCACCGGGCGGCAGCGCTTGGTGAATGGCGCGGAGGATGGTCAGCGCACGCTGCTCGTCATGGTCGTGAATCACTCGCACCAGCGTAACAATGTCAAAACCCGTGGGCAGGGGGTCGGACAAGAAATTGCCGCCAATTGCCTGCGCGCGCTGCGCCAAACCGGCGGTGGCAAAGCGGGCTTTGGCGCGCTCGGCGACTGCCGGTAAATCAAACAGCGTGAGCTGGAGATGGGAGGCCCTTGCCCCCACACTGCACAAGAATCTGCCTTCGCCACCGCCGACATCCAGCAGCCTGTGGTGGCGGTCAAATGAGTAAGCGTCGAGGATTTCAGCGGCGACCAGCGGCTGAGATGCCGCCATCAACTGCGAGTAATTGCCGACGTGGTCGGGCGCGAGTTCACCGGCACGGGTCGGCGCATCATCTGCCGTGTAAGGGTAAAAGCCGGACAGCGCTGGCGCAGGCCCCTGCCCGCGCAGCAAGGCCACCGGGTCGGCCAAATCTGCATACAAAGTGTCGTGATGACGAATCATCGCCAGCACGCCTTCGTTATCCACCAGCGGCGCACCCAACACGCCAAGACCAAAGCGTGGCTGCCCGCGCTCGTCGCTGCCGCGCGACTCGATCAGCCGGAGTGAGGTCGCTGCGGCCAGCAAACGGTCAGTCGCCTCGTTAGTCATCTGGCAGTGCATTGACAGCTGCGCCAGCGTCATTGGGCCCTGCGAAAGCTTGCGAAACAGATCCAGCTTGACGCAGGCGGACAGCACCTGCGAATAGACAAATCCAGCCACCAGATCGAACACCTCGCGCGAGCGCTTGCGTGCAAACGGCCGAGTCAGCGGAAACGCCGACGCCGCGCGGTGAAACGCGGCGCTGGCATATAAGCGGTCTCGCAGCGCGAGAAGCCGATCAGTGAAAGAAAGCGTGGCTGTCGCCATTTAGGCAACGACGCGCGTCACGCTGGGGGCGAACTTGCGCACCAGGTCATTCGGCACCAGCCGCTTGGCCTCCATCCGCAATAGCGTACGCAGCTGAGCCGAACCGCGGCAGGCTGGTATTGAGGCGCTGGCATGAGCGATCAACTGATCAAATAATTGCACCGCACCGGTTAAACCCAATTCACCGGCAGAGCTCGGGCGACCGTGCGTCACATCTTGCCCTGCAGGTTTACCCAGCATGGCGGCATCGCACGCCACATCGCGAATATCGTCCGCCACCTGATACGCCTCGCCCAGTAACTCGCCCAGCGCGCGCCATGGACGGGCGTCGGCGCCAGCGGCTTGCGCACCAGACGCGGTGGCAGCGACGAACAGCGCACCGGTCTTGGCACGTTGGTAATCGCTGAGGGATACGCGTGGCTCACATTCCCAAGCCTGACCCGCGATGATGCCGGACGGCGCGCCCACGGCCACCGACAAGGTTGAGATCATGGGAATCAGTCTCGGTGGATGAGTCGCGCCAGCGTGCGCCAGCGACTGGAACGCCGCCACAATCAGCGCATCGCCCGCCAACACCGCCAGGCGCTCGCCATGCGCAGCAAAAACCGAGGGTCGGCCGCGCCGCGTGAGCGCATTATCGAAACAAGGTAAATCGTCGTGAACCAGCGAGGCGCAATGCATCAGCTCGATGGCCGCACCACCGGCGGCAGCCAGACTCAGATCGTCTGCGCCGCACGCCTGTGCGACTGCGAGTGTGAGATGCGGTCGAATTCGAGCGCCACCGGGGAAAACAGCGTCCCGCATCGCAGCCGCCAGCAGCGGCGGACCCTCCGGCCCCTGCTGAAGCGCGAGCGCGGCTTCTAATGCCGCCTCAATCCGTTCGGTGTTCTCCATGGCGTCTCCGTATCGACCGGCCATTGGTGGCCATGGATGTAAGGTATTTGTGTCACCTTAATATGTCAAGTTTTATTGACATATCGGCGATCAGGGGATGTGGTCGGGCTCCGCACAGATCAGGCCTGTTTTCACGCAATAGCGATCTCCCGCAGGACATCCTGCAGCAGATCCACACACTGCCTGGGGCTTTCCTCATGGGCTAAATGGCCGAGCATGGGCCACAAGACGCGCCTTGCTTGCGGCAGCCGCTTGGCGACCAGCGCTGCTTGCTCCGCCGGCACCGTTAAATCATTTTCCGCCGCCACCAGCCATACCGGTAAAGACAGATTTGGTAACTCGCGCTCAAGCGTATCGAGATCCCAGTGCGCCATCATCGCCAGCGCGGCGCGCACGTGGCCGGGGCTTTGCATCAAACGCTGGTACAAGCGCATACCGGTGGCGTCGATCACTGAACCGGTGCTGCGCATCAGACGTTGAATCACGACCGGGTCATTCGCTTGCCAGGCAAAAAATTTCGCGGTTAATGAACCTGCCGCCATCAAGCGCGCCAACGGCGAAAAAATCGCACCCGCCATGCCACCGAAACGAATGAAGGCACCATTCAAACTCACCAGTGCTCGAGGGCGAACGCTGCCATCAAGCACCATGCGTGCCGCCACTGCCGCGCCGGCAGAGTGACCAACCATCAGATCAGGTGATAACTGCATCTGCTTCAGCAGAGCCGCCACCCGCTGTGCCATGCCGGTAAGGGATTGTCCCGAGGCGGGCATCGGCATGTCGCTGAAGGCATGCCCGGGCAAGTCGATCGAAATGACTTTAGAGTGTTTTGAAAGCAGCGGCGCGACATCACGCCATGAGTGCGTCGCAGAGGCAGTGCCATGCAGCAGCAGGACTAACGGTGCGTCGCGATCAGCAGACGAGAATTCCTGCACATGCCACAACAAGCCAGCGGCACTGACAAACCGACTATGCGCGCGATTGGGCCAGTCGAGCCCGTCGACCTGCCAGTCCAAATGGTCACCCAAAGGCGCGCGGTTCAGTGCCCGATGCCAGCCGCACTGTCTGCGCCAGCTGCGCCGAGCCCGCGTGTGGCAATGGCAGATAACGCGCGCGCATCGCACGCGCCAGCGTCGCTGCTTCTTGCTGCGGCTTGGGCGAGGTATCAATCAACAGCACGGGCACCTGCACCTGTGCCAATTGCTGCGCTGATTGCATCGCCTCTTGCTGCGCGCGCTCGCGGCCACCGCTACCGTCGAGCGCCACATTAGCGCGACCATCCGTCAGCAGCACCACCAAGGGCGACTGACCGCGCCGAGAGAGTGAATCAACTAACGAGGCAGTGACTTCCAATGCGCTGGCCAGTGGTGTGCCACCACCACCCGGCAGGCCGGACAGACGTCGCCTTGCCGCAGTGAGCGAGCGCGTTGGTGGCAACAATAATTCAGCCGAGCGACCACGAAACGCCACCAGCGCCACTTGGTCGCGTCGCACATAGCATTCAGCGAGCAGCATTTCAATCGCGCCCTTGACTTCGGATAAGCGATGCATGGCAGAAGAGCCCGACGCATCAACCACGAACACGGTCACACTCGCGCTGCGCTGCCGAATACGTGTCACATGAAAATCTTCTGCGCGTACCAAGATCCTTGCCTTGGTGATTGCATCGCCATTGAGCGCGCGCCGTAATCGCTGCCACGGTGCCGCAGCGCGTAGCGTGTCGACCAAATGCAGTCGTCGTCCCCGCAGATGATTCGCCCGGCGCGAGCCGACGGGTCTGCCATGCGCACCAGCGTCGTTATGCGCACCTGATTTGCCACCCATTCGCGGCGGCTTGATGCCGGAGATCAGGGCCGCTAATAAATTAGACGGTATCGCTGCCTGCGCAGAGTCGAGCACACGATCTTCCATCGCCTGCTGCTGCGAAAGCGGGCTGGGGGCGTCGTTGTCGGAAGGTGACTGCGGTGGCTCAGCGTGCGCCTCATCGCTCTCTGGCTCATCCTCATGCGGTAGCTGAGTCGCGCGCGGCGCCAGCACCAATGCAGCGGCGAGTTGCGCATCATCGTCATTACAGCATTCGTTATCATCAAACGCGGCACTGGCTCGCGCTGCCGACAGTGCCAGTGAACACGCGCGTAAAGAATGAACACCGAGTGCCAGCGCTACCGCGCACAAGGCATGGATCATGGCTTCCGGCAGTTCTATTTTTTCTAGTCGCTCCCGCGCCGCTGTAATTTCTTCGGGCGAGGCCATCGCATTATCAATAAACCTTGGCGAGATCGCGCGCAAATCAATATCAAACGCCATCCGATCACACAAGGCGTCTGGCAAACCATCATCGTCAGGTGTTGCCTCATCAAGTGCCACCACACCGAACTGCGTGCTGCTTTGCTGTCGAATACCATCGCGCTCGACCACCACTTGCGCGTTATCCATAGCCTGTGTGATGCGCGCCGCTGTGGCGCGTGAGATGCGCTCAGCCATGCTCAGCATCAGCACACCACCATCGACGGTGGCGAGTAAACCTGATTGCGATATCGGACGACCCGCCGACAAAGTAGCGGGCAAATCGAGTCCACCCAGCAAGCGCTCGTCGGTGACCGATTGCGGCACACGAACCCAAGCGCGCTCACCCATCAGGGCTTTGAGCATCGCCAGCCAGGCATCACGCACAGGACCTGCATGTGCACGCACACGCACGCCACCTAAACCAGCCGGATCAATCGCGAACAGAACCGCAACCCGCACCGCGAGTTCCCATGCCCTTCCCGAAGGGTCAGGCTCGCGGTCTAAGGGTGCCAGCATCAGGCAGTCTGCGTGAACACTTCATCCACCGCACGCAGGACCCGAGTGCCGCTGCCCGATTCATCCAGCGGATTACGGCGCAGGCGGTGACGTAGCGCAGGGGCTGCCATACGACGCAGGTGCGCGTCACCCACTTCAAGATCACCTTCAAATGCAGCTAACGCGCGTGCTGCGCGCACCAGTGCCAGCTCACCACGCAGACCATCGGTACCGAGATTCATGCATAGCTGTGCTGCGCGGGTCAATGTCTCATCGGGTACTTCAACCTGTGGCAAACGCTTGCGCGCGGCAACGATGCGACGACGAATTTTTTCATCTTCTTTCTGCCAGGCTTCAACAAATGTCTGTGGCGCGCGCTCGAAAGCATCGCGGCGTTTGACGATCTCGATACGTAGCTTCAGATCGGTCGGTGTGCTGACATCAACCGCCAAACCAAAACGATCAAGCAGTTGTGGTCTTAACTCGCCCTCTTCCGGATTACCACTCCCTACCAACACGAAGCGTGCCGGGTGACGAATCGATAGACCCTCGCGCTCGACCAGATTTTCACCAGACGCCGCTACATCGATCAGTAAATCGACCAGATGATCTTCCAGCAGGTTGACCTCATCGATATACAAAAAACCGCGATTGGCGCGTGCCAATAAACCGGGCTCGAAGGCTTTTATACCTTGCGATAGTGCACGCTCGAGATCCAGTGCGCCGACCACGCGGTCTTCTGTTGCCCCCAACGGCAAATCAACCACCGGTACCGGTTTCAACAAGGATTTCGGAACTCCGGCAGCTTTCTTCGGCGCGCAGCTCTCACACGAAGGGGTACCTGCCGTAGGGTCACATCCGTAGACACACTGCTCAACTGCGCGCATTTTTGGCAGCAGTGCTGCCAAGGCGCGTACGGCGGTGGATTTGCCGGTACCGCGGTCGCCGAGCACCAGCACACCGCCAATGCCGGGGTCGACAGCAGCGGTCAGCATCGCCGCTTTCATTTCGTCTTGCCCGACGATTGCAGAAAATGGAAAGACTGCCATGGTGATCACTCCTTATGACTTAGTCATAATTATTGTTATTGTTATTGTTATTGTTTTTATCTCATCGAACCCAACGCCGACGCAGATCGATCAAATGCGTCAAACCTGAAGCCAGTAACAGCAGCATCACGGAGTACCAAGGCAATCCCAGCACCGCACTTCGCACCGACAGCATCAGGCAAAGCCCCGGTAAAAACATCCAACTCAGCGATGACGGCGGCAAACCTTGCTGTTTGCGGCGCCATAGCAGCGCTAGCACTGCCCACTCCACCAGTGTCGCGCCGATCACGAAGTCGATCAGCAGCGTTCCGGAAAATTCTGCCTGCATGGACGTCTTCCTCAAGCTGTCTGGCAGCCACGTCGCCGCTGAGCAGGCGCAGCTAGTCTATTAAAGTGTAATTTACACCTTTAATGTCAACTTAGATAGACATATTTGGACTGCGGCCTGGCGGGCTGGCGGGCTGGCGGGCTGGCGAGCTGGCGGGCTGGCGGGCTGTGAGCTGCGGGCTGTGAGCTGCGGGCTGTGAGCTGCGGGCTGTGAGCTGCGGGCTGAAGCCTAGCGCCAGGGATTGATCAGGGACACACCGCAATCCGTGAAGTCAGCGGTATTTCGCGTAGCAAGACTGGCGCCATTCGACAGCGCGATAGCGGCTATCTGGCAATCAAACTGGCTGATAGGTGAGCCGACAGCGCGTCGCTCTGCGGCGATACTGGCGTAGGCACGGGCTGCCTGCCGATCGAATGGCAGCACACGGTCTCGTAAATCCTCCTCCAGGATGCCCTCGACCGCTTTTACCAGCGCGGTTCGCCGCTTCCCGGCCGGCAGGATAGAGACGCCATACCTTAACTCGGCTTCGCCCACCGTCGTGAAGTAAACCTGTGTGCCGTCTTGTGCGGCAAGCCAAGACTCGACTTTGGCGGAGGGTTCTGGGCGGAGCAGTTCTGAAACAACGTTGGTATCCAGAACGATCATTAATCATTCACCCCGAGCTGCGGCGGTTCGCGCATAGGCTCACGGGCCGGCAGCTTGAGATCGGTCCGATCCGATGGCGCTACACGGGCGCGGATAGCGGCGGCGAGATTACGGGTGGGTGGCGCTTCCCCCATCACACGACGCAAAATCTCTCGGGCCTCCTCCTCCATCGAGCGGCCATGCTCGGCGGCCCGGACCCTCAGTCTTTGCTTGATGTCGTCATCTAGGTTGCGAATGGTAATGCTGGCCATAGCGGGAATCTCCGTGCCGGAAGCAAGGCTCGATTGTAATCAATGATTGCATTGAAATCAATGCCACTATCGGCCGATCGTCCCCCACTCAAAGCCAATGCGGCCAACGCCACAAGCGGCCTGACGAGATAGGGTCTAGGCCCTCGCCCGGAGTCCCCACTTCCATAACCAACCCGTCGGTATCGGCATCACCATAAACAGATGCTCGATCACCGCCAGCGTCAGCAGCACCGCCACCAGACACAAACTGGTCGCAGCAAAACCCGCAGAGGGCTGAAGCGCCACTTCCCGCCACAGCGGCGCAGCCACCGCGCAGGAAGCGATTAGGGAGACAGGCATCAACCAGTTGAAAGCCCGACGAGAGAAGTAACTCTGCAAATAGGCCAGATGCGCCGGCAAAAAATTCTCTGATAAATTACGCACACCCAAAAACAGGTTGAGCTTGGCCGACAGCCGCATGGTCCACAGCACAAGATACGTCCACCAGCCGGTTTGATTCGGTTGATTCCAGCTTGCTGCCAGCACCAGCAAGGCGAGCACGATCAAGGCCAGCTCGTGATGCAAGATCGTCTCGGCCGCATGGCGAGCACGCTGCCAGCCACGGCTATCTGACGGACATTCACTGCGACGCGCGCCGGTCACATACCCCAGCAAGAAAGCAATCTCTTGCCAGGCCCAGACCAGCACCGCGCAGGTAAACGCGCAGTAGGCCGAGCCCACCGAAGTGTGTGCAGCCGAGATATGCAAGCCAACGATCGCAAAGCCCAGCACCATGGTCGCGCCCAACATCACCGGTGCGAAATGTCGGCGCGACAATCGTCCTAACCACAAAATCGATCCGGTAGAAAACCACCAGACGAATAATGTGAATAAAACGGGGAGCAGGTATTGGGACATAGCGTTGATCTAGCGTTGACTTAGCCTCGTCTACCAACTCGGCTGCATGCGCGTCTCGGCTGGCAGCTGATTCGAGATCACCGGGATGAAGAACATCCGGGCAAAGAGAGCAACGCCCGCAACGCTCCACCAAGCGCGCTTGGCTAATCCGAACAAGCCACCGGCCGCCTTGCCTTCATCCACCCGCTGCGAGCAATAAAACAAGCGATCAAGGTTAGCGTGAAACGCAGGGTGATCGAGATCCAGCATGATCGGGAATACCTGCTTGGTAATCTCATTTGTGATGCGAAATACTTCAAAGTCGTACTCAGTCGCGTCCAAGCCCATTTGCTGCTTGAGTTCCGGACGCGTATGGTCACGCACATACATGGTGGCGTACACGGCCAGCAGGAAAAAGCGTATCCACAATACATTGTGACCGCGAAGCAGTTCGGGATTCGCGCGCATGATCAGCGCGAACGATTCACCGTGACGAAACTCATCATTACACCAGCGCTGAAACCAGCGGAAGATCGGATGGAATCGACGCTCCGGATAACGCTCGAATTGCCGGAAAATACGGATGTAGCGCGCGTAGCCAATTTTTTCGGATAAATAGGTCGCGTAAAAAATATATTTCGGCTTGAAGTAAGTGTAGTGCTTGCTCCGCTTCAAATTGCCAAGATCGATACCGAGGCCATAGTCTTTGAGTGAAGAATTCAAAAAGCCTGCATGACGCGATTCATCCCGCGCCATGTATTCCATCAGCTTTTTAATATCCGGGTTTGAGACATTCTTTTTAATCTCGTTATACAGCACACAGCCTGAAAATTCGGAGGTCAGTGAGCTGACCAGGAAATCGAGAAATTCCTGCTGCAATTCCTTCGGCAATTTTGCAAACAACTCCCTTGCTTCATCCGCAAAAGTTGCATCACGCTGAAAATGATCGTGGTTGTTATCACCCTCATACTCGGCCATCATCGCGTCCCACTCGGCGCGTACTGGCTCGACATTAATGGCATCCATCGCCGCAAAGTCGGTCGTATAAAAACGTGGCGAGAAAATTGTGTCGGTCACCGCCTTGCGAGCAGCATCTTCAACCGAATTTATTTCGTGGCTGTTGTTGTGCACAGTGGCTCTCCTTGCAAAGGATTCGTTTCGTCAATCTTTTCATTGGTCGGCGCACATAACAGGTAAATGTGCAGTAGCACATAGCCGGCCCAGAACAGCACCAACATGGCCTCGATCAGGTCAGTCATGGGTGGAGCTCCATCGCTTGTGAGGTATAAAAACCGCTGGAAATTTTTTCGGTACGACCAACGCGCCACGGCGCCAAATGGGCATGATCAGCGATCGCATCGCGCAGCGCGACTTCTGATACGGGTGCGATGAACGGTGCGCGATCGGAGCGCGGGAAGATTCGACCAATTCGAATCATGGCCGCCAGCAAGGCATTACTCGGCGCAAAAGTAAACACCACTGAACCATGGGTGCGCTGCGCGAGGCGGGCAAGGCCTGCCACCATATCGAAACGCTCGTAATGAATGACTGAGTCCATCGCCACCACATGATCAAACTCACCCAATGAATCGGCCAACATGTCACCAGCTACAAACTGAATACGATGCGCATGCGGATCAGCACTTGAGCGCTCGCGTGCCAGATCAACCAGTGTCGGCGACAAATCAATCGCTACCACCTCGGCGCCGCGCTTGGCTAATTCACAGGCCATCGCACCTGTACCGCAACCCGCATCGAGCACGCGTTTGCCGTGCAGATCGTGTGGCAACCAGGAGAGCAAGGTCTGACGCATACGGTCGCGACCGGCGCGCACCGTGGCGCGTATGCCGGACACCGGCGCTTCGGAGGTGAGCTTGGCCCACTGATCTGCCGCCGTGCGGTCGAAATATTCTTCGAGCTTGGCGCGAGTTTGTTGGTAGCTGGCCTGTTCCATCACTGCCTCTTTAATCAAAGCCCAGCAAATCAAAAATATCGCGGTCTTTCATGGGTGAGCACTCGAGCGGCTCTGCGCCCGCCCACAGCCGTGCGGCCAGTTGTAGGTACTCTGCTTGCACCATTTTGACTTCAGGTGTTTCTTCCATTTCAAACAGCGTGGCTTTTTTCAAGCGACTCAGTCGAATCACATCCAGCGAAGGAATTTGCGCCATCGTCTTCAAGCCAATTTGCGCATTGAATTTGTCGATCTGATCGGTTGCATCGGATCGGTTCGCAATCACACCACCCAATCTCACTTTATAGTTTTTCGATTTAGCGCCAATCGCTTGCACGATGCGGTTCATCGCAAAAATCGAATCAAAGTCGTTAGCCGTCACGATCAGCGCGCGATCCGCATGCTGCAGCGGTGCTGCGAAGCCGCCGCATACCACATCCCCCAGCACATCAAAAATCACCACATCGGTTTCATCCAGCAGGTGATGCTCTTTCAGTAGCTTGACGGTCTGGCCGACCACATAACCACCGCAACCGGTACCCGCAGGTGGACCACCGGCTTCGACACACATCACACCGTTATAGCCTTCGAACACAAAGTCTTCGACGCGCAATTCTTCGCTATGAAAATCTACCGTTTCCAGCACATCAATCACCGTCGGCATCAAGCGCTTGGTGAGTGTGAATGTGGAGTCGTGCTTCGGGTCGCAACCGATCTGCAGGACCCGCTTGCCCAATTTTGAAAACGCCACTGATAAATTCGATGATGTGGTGCTTTTACCGATGCCACCTTTGCCGTAGATGGCAAATACCTTGGCGTTACCGATATTGACTTTAGGGTCGAGCGAGACTTGCACACTCCCCTCACCGTCAGCGCGTCGTTCTCGACGAATCTCGCTTACCGGCACTGTGCTGATGTTCATGCTTTATCTCCCTCGTAGATACCTTCCAGTCGATCTTCCAATTCCTCACCGGCGCGACGCATGCCATCCAGCGTGTCTGCATCGGGAGTCCAGTAATTCCGTTCATACGCTTCCATCAGGCGGCTTGCGACACGCGCCGATGCTGATGGATTCAAACGCGCGAGTCGCTCGCGCATCTCAGGATCCAGTAAGAAGGTTTGTGTGAGCTGTTGATAGACCCAAGGCTGTACCTGCCCTGTGGTGGCTGACCAGCCCATGGTGTTCGTGAGATGTAACTCGATCTGATGCACGCCCTCATAGCCATGCGCCAGCATGCCCTCGTACCATTTCGGGTTGAGAGTTCGGGTACGCGTTTCAAGCGCGACTTGCTCGGATAAAGTGCGCACCGTGCCACCACCGCGGGTCTGGTCACCGATATACACCGGTGCCATTTCTGCGTCTGGCCCTTTGGCGCGCTTCACTGCGCGGCTGATACCCCCCAAGGTATCGAAATAGGTATCGATGGTGGTCACGCCGACTTCAACCGAGTCGAGGTTTTGGTAGGCCAGCTCAACACGCGATAGCACGCTGTTGAGTAACTGTGGCTGCGCTACCGGTCGACCACTGGTGCCGTAGGCAAAACCTTTGCGGCAGGTCCAGGCTTCGGCGAGTTCGTCTTCATCATCCCAACGACTGCAATCAATCAGGTGATTCACATTCGCGCCGTAAGTACCTTCGGCATTACCAAACACACGCAAAGCGGCAGTCTCGATATCACCGCCATGCTCATCCATCCAGGCCACGACATGCTTGCGAATAAAGTTCTGCTCGTGCGGCTCATCGGCTTGCGCAGCCAGCAGCGCCGCTTCGGCCAGCATGCGCACTTGCAGCGGCAGCAGATCACGGAAAATGCCCGACAACGTAATCATCACGTCGAGACGCGGACGACCGAGTGTCTCGAGTGGCAGTAATTGCGCACCGGCGAGTCGGCCATAGGTATCAAACCGTGGCGCGGTACCCATCAGCGCCATCGCTTGCGCAATTGGTCCGCCTTCACTCTTCAGGTTATCGGTACCCCACAACACCATCGCAATCGATTCTGGAAACGATCCGGTATCTTCATGGTGCTTGGCGAGCAAGCGCTCGGCTTGGCGCGCACCGTCTTTGACAGCATAGGCACTCGGCAAACGGAACGGATCAAAGCCATGCAGATTACGGCCAGCCGGTAGCACATCGGGTGAGCGCATCATGTCGCCACCCGGTGCGGGGCGCACATAACGGCCATCCAGCGCGGTCAGCATGCCATCCAACTCGAAATGCTCATGCAGCAGCTCATTGCTGGCAGACAGCTTGTGCATCAGCTCGCGCTGAGATTCACTGAGCTTGATTGCGGTGCCGGTCAGCATCGCCCGTATCGCCGCACGCAATTTATCATCGATGGTGGCACCGTGCGCTGCCTCGGCAATCGATAGCAACATATCGACCCGCTCGTCTACCGTTGGCGCCTTACCCACCACATGCAAGCCATGCGGTATCAGGGTGTATTCCAGCTCAAGCAGTTTTTCATTCAAGCCGATGATGGCTGTGTCGCTGTCACCATCCCAGACGGGTTCTGGTTGAGCCAGTTCAAGTTCGCACGCCTGCGACTGGATTAACGCGGCGAGTGCCGGACGCTCGTGATCTTCTTCCGGACCCAGCTGACGCCAGCGTGAGAGTGACGATTTAAGTTCATTCAGGCCGCGATATAACCCAGCCTCTGCCAGCGGCGGTGTGACATACGACACCAACGTGGCATTGGCACGGCGTTTGGCAATCGTGCCCTCAGAAGGATTATTCGCCGCATACAAATACACATTCGGCAGATCAGCAATCAGACGATCGGGCCAGCACGCCCCCGACATACCCGCTTGTTTACCTGGCATGAACTCGAGAGCGCCGTGGGTACCGAAATGCAGTACTGCGTGCGCAGCAAAGTCTTCACGCAGGTAGCGGTAAAACGCCGAGAAGGCATGCGTGGGTGCGAAACCTTTATCGAACAGCAAGCGCATCGGGTCACCTTCCACACCGGTCGAAGGTTGTACCGACACCATCACATTCCCGAAGCGTGCACCAAGCACATACAAATTGCGTCCATCAGTCAGATGTTTACCCGGTGCGGGTCCCCATTGCGCTTCAATCTCGCGTAGCCAGGGCTCACGCCGCACATGATCATCCGCGCTGATCTTGGCTAATACATTGGCGGGTGCGCCATGGTGCTCGGCGTTACCGTTCAGGATCGTGCGTCGCAACGCATCGACATCTTCGGGTAATTCAATGCTGTAACCGGCGCGCTGCATCGCGGCCAGTGTGTTGTAGAGCGACTCGAATACCGCGAGGAAGGCGGCGGTACCGGTACCACCGGCGTTTGGCGGGAAGTTGAATAGCACCACCGCTACCCGGCGCTCGGCACGCTGCGAGCGACGCAAGGCAACCATTTTGTCGACACGCGCGGCGATCATGTCCGACCGCTCGCTGCACGGCTGCATGTCCTGGCTGGCATCACTCACCTCGAACGTGCAGCCACGCGAGCAACCGGTGCACTTGCTGCCAGCGCCATCACTGCGACCACCATAGACCAGCGAGCCGCTTGAACCATCCAACTCCGGTAACGCCACCATCATGGTGGCCTCGACCGGTAACAAACCACGTTCCGAGCCGCCCCAGTGCTCAATGGTCTGAAACTCGACCGGTGTCACCGCCATGTACGGCACATCCAGCGCGCTCAGCATTTCCTCGGCGGCTTTGGCGTCGTTGTACGCCGGACCACCGACCAATGAAAAACCCGTCAGCGAGACAACAGCATCCACCGTGGCGCGGCCGTCTCTCATGAAAAAGCGCTCGACCGCAGGACGTGCATCAAGACCACTCGCATACGCGGGTAATACCGCGAAGCCGCGTGCTTCGAGTGAGGCAATCACGCCGTCATAGTGACGCGCATTACCCGCCAACAAATAAGAACGCATCAGCAACAGACCAATACTGGCCTTGGCATTATTCACGGAAGGTATGCGATCAATTCGCTCGCCCATACCTTTGTGCACGCCAGCACCTTTCATGCGCGGGTGATACAAACCGACTTCCGGGTATTCCACTGGTGCGCTCGCGGGTGCCTTGCCGCGCAAGCTCTTGCGCGCGCCATCGGCATAGCCATTCACCAGCAGCTGCACCATGCCCGCAATGTTTTCTTCGGAACCAGCCAGCCAATACTGCAGCGTCAGAAAATACGCACGCACGTCTTGTGCAGTACCTGGAATAAAGCGTAATAGTTTCGGCAAGCGTCGCAGCATCTTCATCTGCTGCGCACCGGCAGTCGCGGCGGGTTTGCCGTCGCTGCTCTTACCGCGTAGTTTTTTCAGGAAGGCCATCGGCCCACGCGTTGTGCCGTCCATGCTGAAACGGCCGATGCGTGTCAGTCGCATCACTTCACCCGCCGACATGATGCAGACCATGGCGTCACACTGATCCCGTCGCGCCTGCAAATCAGGTAGCACCGGCGTGAAGTGATCTTCCATGAACAGCATCGAGGCGATCACGATGTCACCCGTCGCAATATCTGCCTTGCAGCGTGCTAGCGCCGATGCATCATCCGCCCACTCGGACGCCGCATGAATACTCAGTGACACCGTCGGAAATCGCTGCTGCACCAGTCGTGAGGCACGTGCTGCGGCACCCGCCAGATGGTTATCCATCGTGACGATCACCACGCGCATCGCGCTATCAGCGGCTGTAGTAGGCTTTCGCGTCATACAAGGTCTCGATGGTGATCTGCTGCACGCCACGTTCTTTGGCGAAGCACTCCGTGTTGCGGCGGGCTTTACCGCGCACGAAGAAAGGAATCTTGCCGAGCTCGCGTTCGGCTTCGTTACTCCAGGTCGGAATCAACTCGCCCGCATTCGCGGGTTCAGGCACCGCAGCCGGCGCCACCACTTCCGGCGCCTCTGAAGGCTGGCGCTGTGGTGTGCACGCTTTACCTAAATGCGAGGGTGCTGCGTTTTCATTGAACTCGAAGTCGTCTTTGAACATGGCGATCAGGTGCTCTTCCAAGCCCATCATCAGCGGATGTACCCAGCTGTCGAACAAGACATTGGCGCCTTCAAAGCCCATCTGCGGTGAGTGCCGCGCCGGAAAATCCTGCACATGCACCGGCGCGGAGATGACTGCGCACGGCAATCCCAGACGCTTGGCAATGTGGCGTTCCATTTGTGTGCCAAGCACCAACTCCGGTGACAGCTCGGCAACACGCGCTTCAACTTCCAGGTAGTCATCCGTGATCAGCGCCTCAATGCCGTAGCGCTCGGCAGCAGCGCGTACCTCGCGCGCAAACTCCCGGCTGTAGGTACCGAGCCCAACCACGTCGAAACCGAATTCGTCTGCAGCGACACGCGCTGCGGTAATCGCGTGGGTGGCGTCACCAAACACGAATACCCGTTTACCGGTGAGATAAGTGGAATCGACTGACTTCGCATACCAGCCCGCACGCGAGCGTTCATCTTCCAACGCAGCATCCGCCTCAATACCCGCCAGCTGCGCTACCTCGCTAATGAACTCACGCGTTGCACGTACACCGATCGGTACGACGGTGGTGAACGGCATACCATGCGTGCGCTTCAGCCAATTGGCTGCTTGCTGCGCAATCTCCGGATACATCACGACATTGAATTCAGCCTCCGTCAATCGCGCCAAATCGCTTGGCGACGCCGACCATGGCGCAATCACATTCACGCGTATGCCCATGCGCTCGATTAAGGCTTGGATCTCGCGCAGATCATCACGATGACGAAAGCCCAGCGCAGCCGGGCCGAGAATATTGCAACTGGCGCGTTCAGGCTTTGCGCCTTCAGCGCGCGCACGTGTCAGCACGCGCACCATTTGGTAGAAGGTTTCTGCTGCGCCCCAGTTTTCTTTTTTCTGATACGACGGTAATTCCAGCGGCACAACCGGTACCGGCAGATCAAGTGCTTCCGCTAAGCCGCCCGGGTCATCCTGCAGCAACTCGGCGGTACACGAGGCACCCACCATCATCGCTTGCGGCTGAAAACGCTCGTAGGCATCGCGCGCGGCGCTCTTGAATAAGCCTGCGGTATCCGAGCCAAGATCACGCGCCTGAAACGTGGTGTACGTTGCGGGTGGGCGTTTTGGTAAACGCTCGATCATGGTGAATAGCAAGTCGGCGTAGGTATCACCCTGCGGCGCGTGCAGTACATAGTGCACATCGCGCATGGCAGTAGCGATTCGCATCGCGCCGACATGGGGTGGGCCTTCATAGGTCCAGAGCGTCAGCTGCATAGCGCCTCCCGCTCTTTATTCAGCAAGGCACGACGGCGCAAAGGGCGCGCGAATAACTCAGCCAGATCAGCCGCTTGCTCGTAGCCATGCACAGGCGAGAACACTAATTCAATCGACCACTTGGTGGTCATGCCATCGGCTTCGAGCGGATTAGCAAGACCCAAACCACAGACCACGATGTCCGGTGCGTAAGCGTGGCAACGATCAAGCTGCTTCTCGACATCCTGCCCTTCCGACAGCGCGGTCCCCGCAGGTAATAGCGCGAGCTCCTGCTGCAAATGATCGCGATGCAAATACGGCGTACCGACCTCGGTCAGTTGCATACCTAATTCACGCGATAAAAAGCGCGCGAGTGGTATCTCCAGCTGCGAATCCGGGAAGAAGAAAATACGGCGGCCTTGCAGCCACTCGCGCTGCCGCTCGAGTGCTTTGATGGCGCGCTCGCGCGATGGCTGCGTCACCTGCTCGAAGCGCTGCAAGTCCACACCGAAGCTTTGCGCAGCAGCGCGCAGCCACTCGGTGGTGCCCTCAACCCCGAACGGGAACGGTGCAGCGATGCGCTGTGCGCCACGCTCTTCCAGCGCACGCGCTGTCTCAGCGAGAAACGGTTGGACCAATAAGTAGCGCGTGTGTTTGCCGAGGCTGGGTAAGGCGCGTGATGAACGCGGCGGGAAGAAAGAGAGTCGCTCAATCCCCATAGCACGCAAGTAACGCGCGAACTGATCTTCCACCACATCAGGCAAGCAACCCACAATCATTAAGCCGGGCGCAGCATCAGGGTCTTCTGCGGGCAACTGCGGCACCAGCGAGGCGAGGCAAGCATCTTCGCCTTGGGTAAAGGTGGTCTCGATACCGCTACCGGAATAATTCAGCACGCGCACATTCGGCAAAAACTGGCGCGATAGCCGCTCTGCCGCAGTAGCAAGATCAAGCTTGATGACCTCTGATGGGCACGAGCCAACCAGAAACAGCATCTTGATGTCGGGCCGGCGCGATAGCAGCTTGGTGACGACGCGATCAAGCTCTTCATTCGCGTCAGCAATACCCGCCAGGTCGCGGTCATCAATAATCGCAGTGGCAAAACGCGGCTCGGCGAAGATCATTACACCGGCAGCGGATTGAATGAGGTGCGCACAGGTACGCGAGCCCACCACCAGGAAAAACGCATCTTGAATTTTGCGGTGTAACCAGACGATACCTGTCAGACCACAGAACACCTCGCGCTGACCACGCTCACGCAATACGGGCGCCGTGGTACATCCGGTGTCAGCGGCAATAGGGATCACGGCGCTCATGCCGTCACTCCCGGTGATTGCTGAACGCCTGAAGAACCACCCGAGAGTTCAACCGCCGGATCAATTCCCGCTGCCTCGGATTCTGCCTGCAAGCGCGCAGCGCGCAGCTTCAGCAAGAACTGGGTGGCGTTGATGGCATAGGCAGCATACGCAGCCAGTGCCAACAACATTTGCTCGCGGATTGGCATGGAGCCGGTGAACAATGCCACCAGGTACGCTGTGTGTAGCGCTAGCACCAGCATGCTGAATACGTCTTCCCAGAAAAATGCGGGCGCAAACAGGTAGCGGCCAAACACCACCTTCTCCCAGATGCAGCCGGTGATCATGATGGTGTACAGCAATGCGGTTTTAATCACGACGGAGATGGTTGCGGCCTGCTCACCCTGCCCGCTCTGCAGATAGCGCAGCACCAGCACCACGCTGATTAAAAAGACCAAAAACTGCACAGGCGCGAGCACGCCCTGTACCAAGGTCCAGTGGGTCGCGTCGCGACGGGCCCGCTCCTCTGCGGTATATAGAGGCCGTGCCGGATCCGTGCCGTGTCTCCGTTGTTGCATGTCGTGCCCTCCGCCCTACAGGCTTTTCCCCTGAATGTAGGCCTATGGCAAGTATATGTCAATTAAACCTTACATCATTATTTGTTGACAGTTCCATGTCATTCGGGCATTTTTTTCATATTTCCTTGACGCAACGGGTCGGCCGGCGTACAACGAGCGACACCTACCCGGGGCATTCGCCCACGGGTGGCGGGTTCCCCACAGAGCCCACCCGAGAGAGAATCCGCGCTTCGTTCGGCCTGACGGCTGGCATTCCAAGGGTTCCGGACCAAGCAGGAGAGCGCAATGGACAGGAAGACCCAGACCAGCGGTTCTGGCGCTGCCGATACGAGGTTGGGCGCGAGCGACGGTGTTCGCCGCGTCCGCGACGTCGTAGAGACAGAGATCATTCCGCGCCTGGTGCATGCGCACGCCCAGCCGCGTAGCAACGCGCTTGAGCGGCAGCTCATCCGGCCTGCCGAGGTAGAGGCGTTCACGCGCGCGCTGCTGGAGCGCGCCCCGGATCACGCACAAAAGCTGCTCGATTTCCACTGCGAGCGCGGGATCCCGCTCGAGGGCATCTATCTGCAGTTATTTGTTGGCGCCGCTCATTTGCTCGGCGCATGGTGGGAGTCCGACGAAAGTAATTTTTCGCAAGTGACGCTGGCAATGACGCGTATTCACGCCATGCTTAACGAGCTCAGCCCCTCGTTTCATGCGACCGCCATGCGCTCGCCGCTCGAACGCGGCAGTGAGCGCCGCATTCTCATGACGACCCTGCCTGGACAGCACCACACACTGGGCTTGTCGATCTTGTCGGAGTTTTTCCGTCGCGAGGGCTGGGTGGTGCTGGCGATTCCTTCGCCAGAGCCGGGCTTGATTCAGGCTTCGCTATCAACCCACTGGTTTGATCTGCTGGCACTATCCGCCAGCTTGGACGCGGAGGTCGATGACCTTGGCAGCACCATCGCCGCCGCCCGTAAAACATCGCTCAATCCCCGCTTGGCCATCATTATCGGCGGCCCGCTGCTGGTCCGACAACCTCAACTTGGCACCACCCTCGGCGCCGACGGTGTCTCCACTGACGCGTTGGATGCGCTTGCGCTGGCCCAACGACTGGTACAAGCCCAGAAAGAAGTCAGACTAAATTGACACTTTGAAGTGACTGATTTAGTTGATCAATCCCGTAATTAGGATCACAATCAAGCCAGACATCTCGTATGATCCGGTTTGTTTCAGTTACCGGAATTCTTCAGCCCATGAGACTCCATGTTACTGCTGCCTCAGTGACCAAATTCGACGCCCCAAAACAATCCCTCTCCGGCCTAGGCACGGAGGCTGTGGCAGCGTTGCTGTCTGCTTCCGCCGATGTGGTACTGGTACTGGACGGGCAAGGCGTTATCCGCGACGTTTCCTCTACTAATGGCGTGCTGGCCAATGTGCGCGAAGCCGCCAACTGGACAGGCAAAGCCTGGCAGGACACCGTCACCATCGAAAGCAAATCAAAGATCGAGCGGCTACTGAAAGAATCCGAAAACGAAGGTCGCATCAGCTGGCGTCAGATTAACGTCGCTACCACTGATGGCCCCGATCTGCCGCTCTCGTTCTGTGCGCTGCGCGTCGGCCCCAAGGGCCGCACCATTGCACTTGGTCGCGATCTACGGTCGATGGCCGAGCTGCAGCAGCAGCTGGTTGATGCGCAGCAGGCGCTCGAGCGCGACTATCTGCGCTTGCGCCATCTCGAATCGCGGTACCGCATTCTGTTCGACCTGACCGCCGAAGGCGTGCTGGTGGTTGACGGTAAGAACATGAAGATTATCGAGACCAACCCGGCCGCCGCAGCCATCATCGGCGACTCGGTGTTGAAAGTAGTCGGTCGCAACGTCCTGGATTGCATCGACGGCGAAGCGCGCACCACAGTCGCCAAGTTACTTGACACAGTGCATGCCAGTGGGCAGCCGGATCAGATCTCCGTCAAGGTCGGTGGCGAGCGCTGCACGCTGTCGGTCTCCGTCATGCACGAAGAAGCGGGTGAGCTATTTCTGCTGCGACTGGGCAGCACCGCCGTCACCCCGGTAGCGGGCGCTGATGCGCGTGCCGAGTTGGTGCTGCGCGTGCTTGAGCAGACCCCGGATGCCTTCGTCATCACCAACAATGATGGCGATATTCTGGCAGTTAACAGAGCCTTTGCAGAGATGGTGCAGCTCGGTCGCGCTGAGCTCGCACTTGGCGAATCACTCGACCGGTGGCTGGGCAGAGCGGGCATCGACCTGAATGTGTTGCTGGCCAACTTGCGTCAGCGCGGTAACGTCAAGCTATTTGCCACCACGCTGCGCACGCAAAGCGGCGGCAGCATACCGGTCGAGATTTCTGCTGCGTCTGTGCCGCACAGCGATCTTGGCGGTCTGGGCTTTACGATCCGCGACGTCGGTCGACGGCTGGGTAACGAGAACGGCCGGCACGACATACCGCAGTCGGCTGAGCAGTTATCGGAACTGGTCGGGCGGGTACCCTTGCGCGAGATTGTGGGCGAGACCACCGATCTGATCGAAAAACTCGCGATCGAGGCGGCGCTCAAGCTCACCCAGGACAACCGTGCCACTGCGGCCGAGATTCTCGGGCTGTCACGGCAAAGCCTGTACGTCAAGCTGCGCCAGTACGGTATTGGCGGCCTCGGCGGCGACTAGCCCGGTCGCTGCGCCGCAGCGTAAATAGTCAATGACTCTCAAACGCGTCAACTTTTGTTGACGCACGGCAACCTGCCATGCAAAATCCTTGCATGGCGCGCCCTTCACTCTCCGCCGTAGCCGAGCTGCTGAAACCCATCACGTGGTTTCCGCCAATGTGGGCATTCGCCTGCGGCGTTGTCGCGTCTGGCGTCACCCTCGACGGCCAGTGGGCCTTGATCGGGGTCGGTATCTTGCTGGCCGGACCGATGGTGTGCGCCACCAGCCAGGCGGTGAACGACTGGTTTGATCGCCATGTCGACGCTATCAACGAGCCACAGCGGCCGATTCCCTCAGGACGCATGCCGGGGCGCTGGGGCCTCTATATCGCGCTACTCTGGACCCTGCTGTCGCTGATGGTCGCAACCGCGCTCGGCCCCTGGGGCTTTGGGGCGGCAATCGCTGGATTAGTACTCGCGTGGGCCTACAGCGCACCGCCACTCCGACTCAAAAATAATGGCTGGCTCGGTAACGCCGCATGCGGCTTGTCGTACGAAGGTCTGGCATGGGTCACCGGCGCGGCGGTGATGGCGGGGGGTGCGATGCCCGGCGCGCGCTCGCTGCTGCTGGCATTGCTCTACAGCATCGCAGCCCATGGCATCATGACGCTCAACGATTTCAAATCGGTAGAGGGCGACCGCCAGATGGGTGTGCGATCGCTGCCCGTCAGGCTCGGCGTGCAAGGCGCAGCGCGCACAGCGTGCTGGGTGATGGTGCTGCCCCAGCTTCTGGTCATCCTCTTACTGCTTGAATGGCAGCGGCCACTGCACGCGCTCGCGGTGCTGCTGCTGGTACTCGGACAATTAAAACTAATGCAGCGTTTCGTAGCGTCACCCTCAGAGAGAGCATTGCAGCTCTCCGCGTTCGGTGTGCCGCTACTGGTGGCCGGCATGATGGTCGCCGCGTTTGCGCTACGTGGCCTGGGGGGATAACAATGACAAAAACATTTGGATGGGCGGAGATTATTCGGCTGGGTGCGGTGCAAGCGTCGCTCGGCGCTATCGTCGTTCTGATGACCTCAACGCTTAACCGCATCATGGTGGTTGAGCTCGCGCTACCGGCGCTACTACCCGGCGCACTGGTTGCGCTGCACTACCTCGTACAAGTATCACGCCCGCGCATGGGCCATGGCTCGGACCAGGGCTCGCGTCGCACGCCATGGATTATCGGCGGCATGGCGGTGCTGGCAATCGGCGCCATCATCGCCACCTTGGCCACGCTGCTGATGAATGCTTCACCCGTGCTAGGCCTGCTGCTGTCTGTGGCGGGTTTTGTGATGATCGGGCTGGGCGTGGGTGCTGCCGGCACCTCATTGCTGGTGCTACTCGCCATGCGCGTTGCAGCTGAGCGTCGCGCCGCCGCGGCGACCACGGTGTGGCTGATGATGATCGTGGGCTTTGCTGTTACCGCAGGCACCGCAGGCCAGCTGCTCGACCCCTACACTCCCGTCAGACTACTCGGCGTGACTATCTCGGTGTGCGCGATGGCGATGGCGATCACCTTGATTGCGCTGTTCCGTGTTGAGCATGATCCGGGCGACGAAGAATTTCTGCCTCATCACGCCGACGAGCAAGCGCGCGTGGTGCCGTTCCGAGTCGCCTTGAACGAAGTCTGGCAAGAGCCGCTCGCGCGTCAGTTCACCGTCTTCATCTTTGTGTCGATGCTGGCCTACAGCGCGCAAGATCTGATTCTTGAGCCGTTTGCCGGTACGGTGTTCGGCTACACACCGGGTGAATCCACCAGCCTATCGGGCGTACAGCACGCGGGTGTCCTGGTCGGCATGCTGCTAGTGGCATTGGTTGGCAGTCGCTTTGCGCGTGGACGCGTTGGCTCGCTGAAACTGTGGTGCGTGGGCGGCTGCATCGCATCGGCGGCTGCACTGGCGGGGCTTGCGGTCGCAGGCCACGTCGGACCACCTTGGCCACTCAAAGCGAATGTATTTTTAATGGGCGCCGCGAACGGCGCATTCTCGATCGCGGCGATCGGACAAATGATGCGGCTCGCGACCGAGGGGCGCGCTGCGCGCGAGGGCGTTCGTATGGGTCTGTGGGGCGCAGCGCAAGCGATTGCCTTTGGTTTTGGCGGACTCTTGGGCACTGCAGCCAGTGATCTGGCGCACTGGTTGATTGCCTCCACCGGAGTAGCTTACGGCAGCGTGTTCGCGCTCGAAGCGGTGCTGTTTATTGCCTCTGCCTTGCTGGCCAGTCGTATGACGATCGGCAGCAAACCAATAGCCGCTGCGCGTGAACATTCAGCGCAACCTTCTTTCAGCTAGAGCACGTCAACAGGAGCGGAACATGAACGATATCTATGACGTGGTAGTGGTCGGCGGCGGGCCAGCCGGTGCGACCGCCGCCAATGATTTATCCCGCAAAGGGCATCGCGTGCTGTTGCTTGATCGGGCTGGTCGCATCAAACCCTGCGGTGGTGCGATACCTCCACGCGCAATTCAAGACTTTGATATTCCCGATCACTTGCTGGTGGCGAAAGCACGCTCCGCACGCATGATTGCGCCCTCAGGCTCCAAGGTAGATATACCGATCGAAGGCGGCTTTGTCGGCCTGGTCGATCGCGAGGTGTTTGATGAGTGGCTGCGCGATCGTGCTGCAGATTCAGGCGCAACAAGGACCGATGGCAAATTCACCAGTGTCGGCATCGACACCGACGGGGTGCGCACCGTGTGCTACGTCAATGGTGACGATGGTGTCAAGCGGACCGTACGAACGCGCACAGTGATTGGTGCCGATGGCGCACGCTCAGCGGTGGCGCAGCAAACCGTACCCGGTGCAAACGATACAAAGTACGTGTTTGCGTACCATGAAATTGTGAAAGCACCTGAAGTGAAGCCGCAAGACTACGACGGCTCACGCTGTGATGTGTTCTATCAAGGCCATCTGTCACCGGATTTTTATGGCTGGGTGTTCCCGCACGGTGACACGCTGTCGATCGGTACCGGTAGCGCGGACAAAGGCTTTTCATTACGCAATGCCACTACCTCGCTGCGCACTGCGGTTGGCCTGCAAGACGCACAAACCGTGCGACGCGAAGGTGCGCCGCTACCAATGAAGCCACTCAAGTGCTGGGATAACGGTCGCGATGTTGTACTGGCGGGTGATGCGGCGGGCGTTGTCGCGCCTTCTTCAGGCGAAGGCATTTACTACGCCATGGAAGGCGGAAGACTGGCCGCGGATGCGGTGCATGCGTATCTGGCCACCGGTGATGCAAGTTGTCTGGCCATGGCGCGTAAACGCTTCATGCGCGCGCACGGTCGCGTGTTCTGGGTGCTCGGCATCATGCAGCACTTCTGGTACTCCAGCGACAAGCGTCGCGAGCGTTTTGTGGCAATGTGCCGCGACAAGGACGTACAGAAACTCACCTTCGATGCCTACATGAATAAACGCCTGGTGCGCTCCAAGCCGTTGGCGCATGTGAAAATCTTCTTCAAGGATATGGCGCACTTGCTGGGGCTCGCGCGAGTCTGAGCGACGATAGCTATACTGCGTGCACCAGCGGCGACGATGATATGCGCCGCATAAGCATTTGAGTCGTGTGAGTTGTTTGAGTCGTTTGAGTCGCGTGAGTCGTTTGA
>Ga0194123_10001188_pt1 | contig 41024 bp, 20 predicted proteins | sample TA2MahsurfametaG_5_FD_155479 | JGI IMG/M metagenome (GOLD analysis project Ga0194123, IMG submission 155479) | Freshwater microbial communities from Lake Tanganyika, Tanzania - TA2015023 Mahale A surface | ecosystem: Environmental > Aquatic > Freshwater > Lake | place: Tanzania: Lake Tanganyika... | reverse complement strand
TTTTGTGCGCGGTTTATGTTGGCGCGGGGCGCGGTGGCCCCCGTATATAAAACCGCTCACTACCCTAATCTATAACGACCCCAAAAAGCGCTCATAAAGCCTCTCGTATTCAAAATTTTTTTTGCCGGCCATAAATTACTATAGGGTCCAATAAATACTCAAAAAAAAAATCCGAAAATGATCAAGTACAATAATATTGGTAAAGGCAAAAGAAAATTAACGATCTTATATCATGAGGAGGTTGATTGTGATGGTTTTCGTTGTCATAAAGAATTCTCCAAGTTAATCAAAAAGACTGGTAAAAAAATATACAACAGAGCACATGAGTGGTGTTGTGGTCATGGATCGATAGGATTCCAATTACTTGCAGATAATATTTGTAGACACTTAGTATTAACTGATAAGTTTCCTCTTGCAATACTTGACTGTCACTATACAATAGCTCTCAATAATCTTCATGATAAAGTTACGACGTATAAAAAAGATTTATTGAGTGAGATTCCTATATCGGAACAATGGGATTTGTTTGTTGCAAATCCACCATGGAGACCTAATAAAAATACCTTTAAAGAATCTGAGTTGGAATACTTATCGGAAGGAGGCCTCCTAACTTCAAATGATGAAAGAAAAATGATAGATGTTGACTGGAAACTTCACATAGATCTCTGGGATAATATATCACAGTTTCTTACGGATGATGCTGACATTTACATCTATGAAGATAGGAGATTTACAAATGAACAACTTTGGTCTGAGTGTTGGAGAAACAATAAATTATATCTCCATGATGTTTACGATAATTTTGGAAATTCTATCAACGGAACTGGATTTGTTATGCATATAAAAAAGAATTTGAACACAGTATAAGTCCGTTGCATAAGTCATCAGTTAATGATAAAATAATAATATTATAATCTTTTTGAGTATGGTTCAAAATAAGTTAGAAAATATTCCCAAGGTTTATTACTTAAATTTAGATCAGAGAGAAGATCGGAGGGTGCATACTGAGAATCAATTTGAGATGGTCGGAATTAAAAATTATGAGAGAATTTCAGCGTCTAAATTTCTAGCATCAGAATTTGAATCTTGGAAACACTTAATAGTGAATTCAGATCGATTAATTTATTCAGAAAGTCTCTTACATCGAGTTGAGTTAGGTACAGCAATATCATACATTGATTTCTTGCAAAATTGGTTAAGAACTACAGAAGATCCGTATCTTCTTCTAATGGAAGATGATCATGATTTAAAATACATCGAGTATATGCATTTTGATTGGAACTACTTAATGTCAAAGTTGCCTTATGATTGGGATTGCATTCAATTAGGATTTGAAAATTTTTGGGAGATTCCTTGTTTCTTACATCCGATTCATCCATATCATTCTTTAGGCCCTTCGTTGATCAAAAGAAGATATGCAGAAAAATTAATAGAGATTCATTATATTGATGGTCAATATAATTTTCATCAATTAAACGGAAACTTTAAATGGTCTGCGAAAAAGGATTGGAAATGTTCTTTTATTCATCCGGATACAAAAAGACATATTAACATGGCTGGATCTGCAAGACCGACACCATCAACAGCAGATTACTTTTTAGGTCATTGTGGAAAAACTTATTGTTTACCATTAATTACTTTAAGTACAGAATTTGGTAGTTATGAAAATAATCAGGCAAGAGATGATCGAGGAGATATACTTTTTACTCGACAAGCTTATGATTTATGGTGGAAAAAATTAAGAGATACAATTGGTCTTCAAGAATTTTTTTGTTATGGTAAACCAAATGATCTTTATATAACTAGAGATAATATTAATCTTTTATCAAGATGAAAAGATTTCATATACCTCCTCAGTGGAATATTGAAGAATTTACGCAGTTATCTTATACAGAAGCACCTTTTCATGATAACTATCAAATAAATGATTATCTTTCTGTTGGACATAAAAGAGAAAGTTTAAACATCTATAAGTACTTAGAACCAAATTCAATGCCTTCATGTGTTCATGATTATATTTTTACATGGTTTTCTGATTTAAAAGACTTAACAAGTGCGATTAATCTTTTTAAACCAGCAAGTTACTTACCTTATCATAGTGATTCATATACACGATATAAGGAACTTTTTAATATTACATCTGAAACAATTGTAAGATCGGTGATTATGTTGGAAGATTGGGAACCTGGTCAAATAATTTTAATTGAGAATCAATCATTCTCTGGATGGAAATCCGGAGATTGTTTTTGTTGGGAGAATGATACGAAACATAGTTTTTATAACATGAGCCTTAAAGATCGGTATGCATTGCAAATTACTGGTAATATGTTAAAATAAGGCTATAGAAAATCATATATAATGTTTGAAATCGATAATTAAATATATGGAACTTAAATTGGATTATCAAGAGAAAGATTTGTTACTTGATTGTATTCAATATCGTCTTGATGTTGATAAAATTCTAGTAATTAATGAATCTCTTAAAAATGAAATTGAAGATCTCCTTGTTAAAATTGAAGAGGATTGTCTCTGAATTAGCTCTCTAAATAAACTTAAGAACCATTGCACAAATTGATTTGTAGTGGTAGAATATTAACGTTGCAATTCTATTTTTATGTCTAAAGGATTTACAATCAAGGCTACATCGCCGACGCCAAAAAAGAATGAAGATGAGTTTGATCTTCAGGCTTCAAAAGAACTGGTGAAAGGTAAAACAATTATTTTTTGTCTTCCTGGTCGTTCATGTTCTTATATCTTTTTAAAGAATTTTGTTCAACTTTGTTTTGATCTTGTGCAGAATGGTGCAAGCATTCAAATTTCGCAAGATTATTCTTCTATGGTCAACTTTGCACGTTGCAAGTGTTTAGGTGCAAATGTTCTTCGTGGACCGAAACAAATTCCTTGGGATGGTAAATTAAACTATGATTATCAACTCTGGATTGATAATGATATTGTCTTTGATACTGAGAAGTTTTATCGTCTCGTTGCAATGGAAAAAGACATTGCAGCTGGTTGGTATATGACAGAGGATGGCCAAACAACTTCAGTTGCTCATTGGCTTGAAGAAGATGATTTCAAGAACAATGGCGGTGTGATGAATCACGAGACCGGAGAGACGATGAGTAAGCGCCGTAAGCCCTTTACTGTAGACTATACGGGGTTTGGATGGGTTCTGATTAAGAAGGGTGTATTTGAGTCTTTGGAGTATCCCTGGTTCGCTCCGAAGATGCAAGTCTTTGACTCTGGAGAGGTTCAAGATATGTGTGGTGAAGATGTATCGTTCTGTCTTGATGCAAAAGAGGCGGGATTTGAGATCTGGTGTGATCCGAAGATTCGCGTAGGACATGAAAAGACTCGTATTATCTGATAAGAGTCCTTAACTCCTAGAGACTGATGTTCGGCGCGTTTAAAAGACAATTTCGGCGCGCAAATAAAACCAATTGTGAGGTATTAGAGAAATGGCAGTAAAATCAAAAGGTGGATTAAATAAAAGTGTAGGTTATATACCTGGAAAACCCAAACTGACTCGTCAAGGTATGGGAACTGGAACTAAATATGCTGCAACAAGCCGTAACAAGGCTCGTAAACCTTATCGAGGACAAGGAAAATGAGTAAAACTCAAAGAACAGTAAGAGAGGGTAATCTTTGCCGGCCAGATAAAAGATATAAAGGTATCAAAACTCAAGCAAAAGCAAATAAAGGCAAGAAGTCTAAATAATTCAAGTTTTATTTTATAAAAAAATAACCATGGAAGAGTTAACACCTAAAGTTGGACCAAATCTTTCCGATTCTCCAGAAACACCTCCTGAGACCGCACAGGTATTTGGATATGATGTTGCTTCTCAATTTAGAGCTGCACCACCACCACCAAATCCGAATTCTCCTCTTGCAGCAGGATGATTATGAGTGAAAAGGAAACATATATTAAAGAATGGGCTAACGAAGTAGCCAAAGAAAGAGAAGAACTTGGTGGTTTTTCTGTTTGTCCATATGCTTCTAAGTCAAATACTAAAATTGTGGAATGTCCAATTGATGAGATTGTACCCGAACCTGGGTATGATGTCATCATTTTTATTGTAGATGACTTTTGGAGACTCGATGTAGTTAAAAAATGGGTAGAGGTTTACAATGAAAAGTTCCCTTATTATACATTTTTTGAAGACTGCGCTTCTCAACCTACGTTTATCAACGGAGTTCAGACAAATAATAAGAAATTTAACTTAATTTTGTGTCAATCTAAGGTAAAATTGAGCAAAATTCGCAAAAAATTAGCAAAAACCGAGTATTATACGTATTGGAAAGAGGAATATCTTAAGAAAATACTCGGAGATGAGTATGAATCGCTAATGGTAGAAGAAATTTCGGGATAGCAACCCCGTAAAAAGTTCTGATTTAACAAATCAGGAGCTAAAATGTCAAATCTACCAGTCGATAGAGACTCGAATTACATGAAGGAAACGTGGGGAACCACAAAATTGATTACTGATTATGGATCTGACGATTTTTTGAAGAAAATTGAAGATTTAGAAGCAAAATTAGTGACTTTCGAAGGTAAAGATTATAGCGGACACTATACTTATGGGTATGGATTCTTTGCCGAACGAGTAAGAGCTCAAAATAAACTACATGAGAAGATTCGTAATGATGAAGATTACGATGATTGGTCATATGGAACTGAACCAACCTATGGTAAAAAGTGGTAAAAGGTCTTATACATATAATAAATACCCTTAGTTTGAGTAATGAACAGGATTTCTAGAAAATTTAGAGACATCAGTCTCTCATTTGTTAGAAATCCTGTCACTAATGATATTTTGTCTTTAAATGATGCAGATGCAATTAAAAAATCTGTAATTAATCTAGTTAGAACTAAAAATGGCGAAAAATTTTTCAATTCTATTATAGGAACAAGAGTTGAAAGTTCTCTTTTTGAACTTCAATCTGTTACACTAGCTAGATCTTTGCAAATTGATATTGAAACTTTACTTGAAAATTTTGAACGAAGAATAAAGTTAATCTCAGTTGAAATTAAGTATCCTGAAGAAAGTAATGAATTAAATTTGGTTATATTTTACGATATAATCGGATTATCACTTCCAACTCAAACAATAGATTTCATATTACAACCAACTAGAGTCTAATGGCATTTAACCAATTCACAAATTTAGACTTTAACGATCTAAGAGTGCAGATCAAGGAATATTTGCGCTCAAATAGTAATTTTACCGATTTTGACTTTGAAGGATCGAATTTCTCTACACTAATCGATCTGTTAGCTTATAATAGTTATATTACTGCTTATAATACAAATATGGCAGTAAATGAAACTTTTCTTGATAGCGCAACTCTTAGAGAAAATGTTGTTTCTTTAGCTCGTAATATAGGATATGTTCCTAGATCCAAGAGATCTTCAAGGGCTAAAGTTAGCTTTTCCGTTGATATGCGTCAAAGTTTGGAGTCAAGAACTATTACAATTTACGCAGGAACAGTTGCATTGGGAGCTGTAACATCTGGTAATTTTATATTTTCAATTCCAGAAAATATTACCAGTCCCATTGAAAATACTGGATTTGCAAATTTTGATAATTTAGAAATTTATGAAGGTAGATATTTAATAAGTACTTTTATAATGAACTATTCTGAACCAAATCAAAGATTTATTTTACCAAATGCAAATATCGATACAACCACAATTAGAATGAAAGTTACTGATGAAGTTACAGAAATTTATACTATTTACGATAATATTTTAAATATTAATAAAGATTCTAGAATATTTTTAATTCAAGAAGTTTCCGATCAAAAATATGAAATTAGATTTGGAGATAATATTTTAGGGAAAAGACCTCCAGATGGAAGTAGGATTGAAGTTAGTTATATTGTAACAAATGGAAGTTCTGGTAATGGAGCTTCAAATTTTACTTTTTCTGGTATTTTGAAAGATAATAATTTAGAGGAAATTACATCTGGAGTTTCATTGTTACTTACAACAAATAAATCTCAAAATGGAGATGATATAGAAGCTATTGACTCAATAAAATATTTAGCTCCCAGAGTATACGCTTCTCAATATAGAGCAGTAACTGCAAATGATTACAAAGGACTTATTCCCTACATTTATTCTAATGTAGATTCTGTTACCGCTTATGGTGGAGAGGAGTTAGATCCGCCCGAATATGGGAAAGTGTTTATTTCAATAAAACCTAGAAATGGTACATTTTTATCAACATTAACAAAACAAGAAATTTCAAGATCTTTAAAACAATATTCAATAGCGGGAATTAAACCCGAAATCATCGACTTATCGTATTTGTATATAGAACTGGATTCTTCTGTTTATTATAATGTAAATAGATCCACTCGCCCAGAATCTATTAAAGGAAAAATTTTAAATACACTAACATCATATTCCAAATCATCTGATGTCAATAGTTTTGGCGGAAGATTTAAATATAGTAGAGTAATAGGATTAATAGATGATTCGGATAAATCTATTACATCAAATATAACAAAAGTTATAATGAGAAGAGATTTAGTTCCTGAATTTAATACTTTAGCAACATATGAATTATGTTTTGGGAATAGAATGCACATTAAAAAAGATGGATATTCTATTAAATCAACTGGATTTAAGATATTTGGAACCTCGGATACCATTTATATGGCAGATGCAGAAAGACTACTTACTACTGTAGAAGGCCAAGCAGCGGATCTGGATGCATCACAAAAGTCAATTTTCGGAAATATATTCTTTTTTAAATTAGAAAATAATGTTCCTATAGTAGTTAAATCCAATGCTGGCACCGTTAACTATAAAACTGGAGAAATACTTTTAGATGTGGTAAATATAACAGAGGTGTCTATGGATAATGGTGTTATAGAAGTTCAAGCTATCCCAGAATCAAATGATGTCATTGGACTAAAAGATTTATATCTTCAAGTCGATATTGGAAAATCAATTGTAAATATGATTGAAGATAGCATTTCGTCTGGTGAAAATACCTCAGCTACACAATATATTCCGACTTCAAGTTACCTAAACGGACAATATACAAGATAAAATGTCAGAAATTAAAAGAGTAAAAATCGATTCTCTCATAGAATCACAAATACCTGAATTTTTATTAGAGGAATCGCCTCTGTTTGTAGACTTTTTAAGACAATATTATAAGTCTTTGGAGCATCAATCGGGAACAATTGATCTTGCATTAAATATAAACAAGTATAAAAATTCATCAAAATTTACTCCAACGAATTTAGTAACAAAAACCACTTTAACAGAAGATATTTTAACTTATGATGATACAATAAGTGTAGTTAGTACAGATGGCTGGCCAAATACGTATGGACTTTTGAAAATAGATGATGAAATTATTACATATACCTCAAAAACAAATAATTCATTTAAGGGTTGTATCAGAGGATTTTCTGGAATTGATACACTAGAATCATTTGAGAACTCTGAGTTTTTAAATTTTTCTGAAACTAGTGCTGAAGAACATACTGCACAATCTATAGTTCAAAATTTGAGTAATTTATTTTTACTTAAGTTTTATGAAAATTTTAAATATGAATTTTTTCTTGGATTTGAAAATAGAGATTTTGATGAAAATATTTCTGTAGAAAATGTACTTTTAAATGCGAGAAATTTTTATATTTCTAAAGGCACAAATTCTTCCTATAAGTTTTTATTTAAAGTATTATATGGTAGTGATATTGATGTAATAAATCCAAATGATTACACCTTAAAACCATCTTCCGATACTTTTTTTATTACTAAAAATCTTTTAGTTGAACAAATTTCTGGAGAAAATCCTGTAAATACAAAAGGCAATTTCTTGATCCAACAAATAGGAGAAACGACTGCAAGTGGATCAATTTTTAATATTGAATTTAGGCCTGTTGCAGGAAAAAGTCTATATGAAATTTCTTTAGATTCTTCCTCTATTTCTGGAACTTTTCAAGCTTCTGGTCAAACAAAAATATTAGAGGAAGTTCCTGTAGGTTCTAATAATATTTTAGTAGATTCTACTGTTGGATTTGCTCAATCTGGTAAGATATTAGTTAAACCAGAAAATTCGGATTTTATAGAAATTTCCTATTTAAATAAAACGTCCAATCAACTTTTAGGAGTAAGTGGAGTAACTAAAGTATTAAAATTTGGATTACCCTTAACGGAGAATAAATTTGCTTTTAGTTACGTTGGATTTGGAAATACATCTAAAGTTGAATTTAGAGTCATAAATGTTATTGAAAATGTAAATGTTGAAAAAACTAATAATTTAAGGTTGGGTGATAGACTAAAATTAAGTTCATTTGGTAAAAATTTATTAGATAATGTCAAATTTAATGCTTGGATATACAATATTCCTACACAACATGATATACAGGTATCAGAACAAGTAGACACTAATAAATTTAGATTCACTTTATATGATAAAATTTCCACATATAAACAAGAATCTATATTTGTTTACGATAAAAATTCTAATTATGTAGAAGCTTCTATATTAGATATAAATTATGAGTTATCCGATCCAATTAAAAAATATAGTAATCAAATATTAGTACAACTATTACAAACAAGTATAAATGTAAATGAAATAAAATATATACAAAAAAGGATCTATAAAGCAAATCATAATATTAATTATTTTCCTGAAATTTCAAAATATCCTGCAGGAGTTCAAAACACATATCTTAGTAAAGACAAAAAATGTTTTTATGTAACATCTTCTGGATTACCAAATTATACTTTATATGTTACCGATGATAAAAGAACTGTAGCAACATTTAATCAACCAAATAGACCAGCTTTATTACAAGGACTTACATCTTCTTTCTATGTTCCAAGTCATAATTATGTAAATGGAAATTTGGTATACTATAAAACTAATAATTTTAGTATTTCTGGAATTTCTACTGGATATTATTATGTAACTGTTATTGATAATAACAATATCAAATTATCTTTTAGTAAGTCTGATATTTTTTCTAAAAAATATCTTGAAGTAAAATCTGGAATTTCTTCGGATACTATTGTTATTAGTGGTTATGAAAATAAATTACTTGAACACCAAAAAATATTTAAAAAATTCCCGTTTACTCCAGAACCTTCTGTTGTAGATGATTTTAATAAAAGATCAACTAATAATAGACAAGTAGGACTTTTTGTAAATGGTGTTGAAGCATTATCTGCAACATATTTTGATGAAAATATTTTTTATGGACCATTAGATTCTATAGACGTAACTAATAGGGGTTCGGGTTATGATGTTGTAGATCCTCCCACAATTGAAATTAATGATAGTAAAGGAACTGGCGCAAAAGCACATGTTAATTTATCGGGTAAAGTTGAAAAAATAAAAATAATTTCTCCGGGAATAGGATACGAAAAAAAACCAAAAATTAACATTTTTGGGGGAAATGGAACAGGATGTGCATTAGAGGCTAATCTAGTAAAATCTAGATTGGCGTTCGGATTTAAATCAGAAATAAATGTTGATAGTTTTAGTAACTCTATTAGCTTTTTAACAAATATTTCTTTTGAAGATGGTGAAGAAGTACTATATGATTCAAATACAAATTTGGATGTTCCTGGATTAGTTAATGGCTCCTCGTATTTTGTTGGAATAATAAATCAAAATACGGTTAAACTCTATAATAGTAAAGAAAATGCCTTAAGGAAAGTAAATGAAATTGATATTGTTGGCGTTAGTTCAGGATTTCACTTTTTTAATTCATTAAAAAGTAAAAATACAATAACTGAAATTTATGTTAAAGATCCTGGCCAAGGATATTCAAATAGAAAAATAAAAGTTCCATCAATCCTATCTTCTGATAATAAAACTGTTGGTATTAATACATTCGACTCTTATATTTTTGCACCAAATCACGGATTTTCCGATGTTGAACTTGTTACATATTCAACTACAAATGTTGCAATTTCTGGATTAAATACATCTTTTTATTATTATGTAAAAGTTTTAGATGACAATAAATTTAAACTTTCTTTTGCTGGACCCGGAATTAGTAGTTTAACAACAACCGATTATGTAAATGCAAAATATATTAAATTTAACTCGTTGGGAATTGGGACCCATACTATCGGTTATCCACCAATTACCATCACCGTAGAATCTATATCCGCTTTAGGGTCTACTTCTATAATTGCTCCAATTCTAAAACCAATAGTTTTAGGACAAATTGATGATGTATATATTGAAAATCCAGGTGTTTCTTATGGATGTACAGACATAATAAATTTCCATAGAAGACCTGATGTTGGAATATCTAGTATAAAATCTACAGCTTCTTTACTTCCAATCGTTAATAATGGAAAAATAGTCGATGTTAAGATAACAAATCCTGGAAATGGATATAGGATAGATTCGGATATTATTATTACTGGAGATGGTGATTTTGCCAAAATTGAACCAATCATAAGTGATAAAGGTAAATTAATTCAAGTTAATATAATTGATGGTGGAGTTGGATATGGAGTTTCAAATACCATTTTGAAACTTGAAAATAGAGGTAGAGGTGCAAGATTTTTGCCAACTATAAAAAAATGGAAAGTTAATCAGGTAGTAAAATTAGAAAATTATATTAATACAAATGATGATGCGATTCTCTTAGATAGTAAAAATTATAATTTAGGGCTTCAGGTTTGTTCTTATTTTGTTCCTAAAAAACTTAGATATCAAGTTTCGGATAATTATACAATACTTAATCAAGAAACTTCTGGTTCTTTAAGACACTCACCAATAATTGGATATGCTTATGATGGAAATCCAATTTATGGACCTTACGGATATTCTAAGTCAGATGGTGGATCTATAAAACAAATTCAAACCAGTTTTGCCTTAAATCCAGTTTTAAATCCCGATATTCGGCCGCCAGGTTTCGTTCCAGGATATTTTGTTGATGATTATACCTATGAAGCATCGGGAGATCTTGATGAACATAATGGTAGATTTTGTGTTACTCCAGAGTTTCCAGATGGAACTTACGCTTATTTTTATAGTGTAGATATTGATATTTCTAAGGTCGCAAAACCAAAATACCCATATCTTGTTGGCCCATCTTTTAATAATTTACCAATTGAAGAAAATTTCTTACCCGTTTATAATCAAGATTATGACTTGTTTACAAATGAAATCACAAGAAATGTTGGGCCATATTACTTAAATAGTGCTACATCGAGATATGAATTAATAGATAGTGTTTCTGAAAATTATAAGCAAGAATTTGAAATTACAAAACTCAGCAGTGGAACAATAAAAGATGTTTCGATATTTTCTCCTGGAACTGATTATAAAGTAAATGATTTGATTATTTTAGATAATCAAGGTACAGGTGGAACGGGTGCAAATATTGTAGTATCCAAAATAAAAGGACAAACAGTTAAAAATATATCTATAACATCAAAATCTAATTCAAATGTAATTATTATTCCTAAATTAGATACAGTTGAAGCTATATTCAATGAACCTCATGAATTATCCAACTTAGAGCCAGTTGTTATTTCTGGAGTCTCCTCAGTATCTGCATTAGGTTTAGAAGGATTACGTGATATTACAGTTCAAGATAAAACTACTCGATTAATAGAAAATATTCCCACGCAAGCTGTTACAGGAATATCTACATTTATAAAAGTAAATGATATTTCTGGATTTTCTTCAAATGATATTATTGGGATAGGAACAGAAAAATTATTAATAACCAGAATATCAAAAGAAAGATCCGGATTTTTTGTTAATAGAATTATTAACACAGGAGTCCATACTGCTGGAATAGATGATGTTGTTCTTTTTCCTAAAAAATTAACATTTAAAACAACTCCAATATCTGGAATTTACATTCCTAATGAAATTGTATTTTTTGATCCAAAAGAATCTGTAGGAACCGGTTCTCTTGGAGTTACAAGAACTGTAGTTGGACTGGGAACTACGTCTTTCCAATCTAGATTTATACCTACTAGATCTATCTATTTGCCAGAACATAAATTTTATACAGGTCAACCTTTAACGTATAATGTAGGAGTAGGAGGGACATCTTTATATGTAAATGTTGTTGGATCTGCAGTATCATTCCAAATTTATAATAATCAAACGGTTTATGCTGTAAATCTAGGTAGAGATTATATAGGACTATCAACAGTTGGTTTTACCACTTCTTCGGGTATAGGAACTAATTTAACCTCTGTAGAATTTTGGGATTTAAACCAAGCATTTGGTGTAGTGGGCTCCGCGCATTCACTTACTACACAATATAAAAATCTTACGGCTACTGTAAAAAGAGTTTCTGGAATAATAACAACGGTTAATGATCATGGGTTATCTGTTAATGATGAAATAGAACTTAAAATTAAAAGTTCTTTAACTGAGACATATAAAGTTTTCTTTGATAATATTAATAGAAAAATTCTAATAAATGAATTTACATTTACTAATGCAAATGTTTCTATTGATCAAAATTTAATACAAAATTCTACTTTTGAAAATTTAAAAAATGCAACGAAAGTAGTTTATTTTGCACAAAATCCCTTAGGTGGACTCGTAAATGGTAAAACTTACTTTCTTCTAAAAAAAGATATTAACAAAATAGCTTTCTGTGAATATGAAGCTGATGTATATAATTCTAAAGAAATAGATTTAACTTCTGTCTCTGCTGGTGGATCTCAATCGATAAAATTAATTAATCCACAAATAATACTCTATAACGGATCAATTATATCTTTTGATGTATCTGATAGTTCATTATTGGATATGAGATTAGATTTTTATTCTGATAGTAATTTTACAAGAAAAATTGAAGTCATTGGACTATTTAACGAAGGATTTGCAATTAGTAGATCTGGAAATGCCGGTCAACAAAATTCTAAAGTAGATCTCAATACAAATAAAACAAATTTCCCAAAAGTTTTATATTATAAGTTAAATGCAATAAGCCCATTAGATCAAACTAAAAATCAAATATCTGCAGATAAAGAAGTTCCATCATTCAATAAAATTAATATTATTGATCATCAATTAAATACTAGACTTAAAATAGATTTTGTTAATAATAATAAAACTTTCTCTTTTAATTCTTCAAAAAAATTAACTGATGTTGAAATACAAATATTACCAACTTCAATTATAAGTTACACTACTAAATCTAAAACTGCTCTTGGTCCGATTGAGGATATAAAAATAAATTTTGGTGGTAGAGGATATCTAAAAACACCAACTATTAAAACAATTGCATCAAATGCGGGCAAAAATGGCGTTCTTAAACTAATATCCGATGACATAGGTAAAGTTGAAATTATAGAAAGAATAAAAGATGGATTTGATTATCCAACGGATCCAACATTATCTGCACAATTGTCTGCACTTTTAGTTTGTGGAATAAAGGACATAAGAACTATCGATAAAATAGAAATTATAAATTCTGGTAAAAAATATAATACAGCTCCAGTTTTATTTGTAAAAAATGGTGGAAAAATTGAACTAAGATCAAATATTAGTGGAGGATCGGTAGTATCCGTTGATATAATAAAAAATTCAACATCTCTTTCTTCCCCATTAGAAATAATTCCAATTTACAATTCTAATGGATATGAAATAGATACGTTTAATACATCATCTGGTAATGATGTAACTATAGAACTATTTAATACACCGTTATCATATCCATTAGTCAATTCTGGTTATGGATCAACTCAAAGCGTATTTCCATTTTCTGTTGGTGATGAAATTTTTATTGAAAAATGTAGTTTAACACCCGAAACAAAAGCTTTAGCCAACTTTAACTCGTCATCTTACGATTTTAAATTTTTTACTGTTACAGCAGTAAACATTCCAAATAATACCATAACTTATAGTATGGCCGGAATAGCTACGGGAAGTTTTGGAACATATAACGATGATAGAAGAGGTTTTGTAATAAACAAGAAAGATATGGCATCATTTCAAATGATATTAAAAGATGATGTTAATTATCTGTCTGGAGAAAAAGTATCTACACAACAATTCTCAGGAAATATATTAGAAAATGGGTGGGATAATAAATTAAATCAAATGAGAATCGGTAATATTGCTGGTGAGCTTAGAATTGGTGATTCAATAACTGGAGACAATTCGAAAACCACTGGTATTGTAGAATATTTAAATGCTTTTGAATTTGATTCAACTTTATCTGCAACTAGAGATAGTAAAAATATTACTAATACATTCGGACTTTTAAATGATTTTCAACAAAGAATTTCTGATAATTTTTATTATCAAAAGTTTTCTTATTCATTAAGAACTGATGTACCATATTCTACATGGAAAGAATCAGTAAGATCGATTGTCCACCCATCTGGATTCCAAGAATTTTCTGATTATATTTTGTATACTAAACCAACTTCTTATGAAGTTTCATCTGGTATTGCTAAATCTACTAACATGAAGCCCAATCTTTTGGGCAGTTCTTCTAATCTTTTATTTAATATTGATAGTGAAATGGATTTTGTATCAAGAAAAAATTATTTTCTAGTTTATGAAGATGATCCCTATGAAGATGGATCTACTGATAAAATTTTCTTTAATGAGGGAGTCGCACTTAAACCATTCATTTTAAATGAAACAAATAAAGTATTACGAATAGACGATATTAGCTCTCAATTTACTGGCACTACAGAAAGTTATATACGAGGTAGATACGCTGATGCTTCAGATCTTTTAGAATTAAATAGAGAATTTATTCAAGAAGAAGTTGTAGCATTTGTCGAATTTAACTATCCAAATATTATATCTAGCCCAACATATGATGCTGAAAAATGTAAAAGGGATACCGGATTTATTGTTGATGCAATCATACATGATTTAAAATATGATGCAAATAATCGATCAGTTGAAGCTGGTCTTGCTTATTGGAATGCGGGGTCATCATATATTACTAATGAAATTGAACAAACTTTATTTGCATATAATTACGTAAAATTTATTGGACAATATATCATTAACAATCAAACTCCACCAACCTTATATCAAAATTCGGTTCCACAACAATTTAATTTTGATGTCATACAAGATGTATTAAATTACGATGCTAGTAGGTATAAAGATGCTCGCAATTTAATTTTACTTAATAAGAGAGAAATTCAGGATAGATCTTTATCAGCAGTTGCTGTTGGATTTCCAACTGGATTTTATTTTCCAGGAGATAGTCAAACTAATTCTAGATCAAGATACTATCGTGCATATCAATTAATACAAATTAATAGAACTGAAATCATTGATACTGCATGGGCTGCAACTTTAGCTGCATATCCATTGATAGCCCCTACTGAAACAAAATGTAAGAGAGATCTTGGATATTTTGTTGATGCAATTTCCACCGATATATTTACCGGCGGAAATAGATATGCAAGATTGTTTATTTTGCAATATTTTGCAAATGGAATTCTTATTCCAAATGGAATTGCTGCTCAACAAGCTGAATCAAAATATGCTTTTGTTCAAGCAAGAGATTTGATGAGATCTGCAGTCAGAAATGGATTAACTTTAAAAAATTTAAATTCTACTCCTGGACCCGCAATATATGCAGCTGCAACACCCATTATTGGAATAACTTCGACCGCTGCCTGCACAGATGTTCAAATTTCAATTACAACGTTAGTTGGGATTGTTACATCAATTATCACTATTGGATCAACATCATCATTGCCTATAGAAAATCCAGGAAGTTATAATGCAGGCGGTTTAAAATGTTTTAGAGATCTTGGATATATTATTGATGGTGTTGCTCAAGATATATCGTACGGCACTAATCAACATACACTCTATAATACTAAAAAATATTTTAATGGGGCCGGAGTTGCTATTACTAATGGATTAGTTGGTGAAGAATCGCAATCTATATTAGTATTTGAAACTGCAAAATCTTTTATGAAACAAGCAGTTACAAATCAATTGTATGGAAAAGATTTAACTATTACCGCCGATCCATTAACCGGATTCAATACTAGTCCTAATTCTTGTATAAATGTTCAAACAAATATTAATACATTAGTTGGAATTTTAACTGTAGCAATAGGTAGCAGTAGTTTAGCAGGAATTCCTACAGAAAATTACGGCACCACTGATTGTGCAGATGTTAGAACGTCTTTGGGCAATTATATTGGAATAATAACAAGTATAATTGGATTGGGTCCTGCATTAGCTCCACCATTAACATATGCACCTTTAACTTTGGGTGGAGGCATTGTTGGACTTACTACCTTTAAACTGAAAAATAAAGGAACAAGTCTTTTTAAACATGTTTTTAATTCTGCATCTGGAGATGTAATTTCTGTTTCTAACAATACACTGACTATTTTTAATCATAATTATCAAACAGGTCAAGAACTTGAATATAATTTCTCTGATGGAAGTCCAATAGGAATAGCTACAACTTCTTATGTTGGAAGTGGTTCTACAATCTTGATGCAAGTTTATAATTTAAATGGAACTGCTATTCTTGAAAATGGATATTCTGTTTCAATAACAACAAGTATAACTGGAGTAGGTACAGTTCTGGTACCAGCTGGGCCAATTTCCAAATCATATGTTCAAGTTATTGGGCTTACAACAACAGGATCTACAGCTGAATTTACAGTATTCAGATCATACTCTTCAACTACTGGTCAACCACTTTCGACTTCAATATCACCTACTAAAGGTGGTAGTGGATATTCAGTTGGCCAGACAGTTTCTATTGCGGGAACTTATTTGGGAGGAACAACTCCAGCTAATAACTTAACGTTTGTAATTTCTAAAACTGGACCAACAGGAATTCAAACTAGAGCAAATGAAATATATTTAAATGTTCCATCTAACGATGCAAGTGGAGCTACTTTTAACGTAAGTAGAAATAGTTCTGGATATGTATCTATTGTTGATGTTGTCAAAGGTGGTGTGGGATATGCAACTACCTCTGTAGTATCAATAGCTGGTACATATCTGGGTGGATCTGTAAATGATTATGTAAGTTTTTCTCCCTTAGTTTTAGGTTCAAATAAATTACCTAAAACAGTTTTTGTTTATAAATTAAACGACAATCAATTCGGACTATTGGGACTATCTACAAGTCCTGCATTTTTAAATATTACTCAGCTAGGTGTTGGATCACATAGCTTAAGTTTAAAAAATACCAACGCGAGTGTAATTATTGCGATTGATAATGTTGTCCAACCTCCAATTTCACGAAGTAAATTATCAATTAGTTTAGGATCTACAGTTTCTACTTCAACTACAACAATAATACCAATAGTTTCGGGAATAACATCGGTTCTTGTTGGTGATGTAATTAAATTAGATGATGAATATTTAGAAATAAAAAGTATTTTAGCGAATCAAAATAGCCTTAATGTAGACAGAGGTGTGTTTGGATCTGTAGCTGGTATACACACAGTTGGAACGTCTGGAACGATCTTTAAAGGTAAATTTAATATAGTTGGAGACACTATATTTTTTGCAAGCGCTCCATATGGACTAACGGGTCCAGTCGGAATACAAACAAGATCTTCGTTCTCTGGAAGAATTTTTTCTAGACAATTTGATGGATCTGAACCTAGAGATAAAAATATTATACTTGACGATATTTCAGGTTCTTTTACTGGAATAGCGGCAACTCAATTTACAATTAAATCTGATGGAAATAGTACCGTAACATTATTTAACGATGTCAACGATAGTACTAATATAAGCAATAATCCATTAATTTTTATTAATGGAGTGTTTCAATCACCAGTAATTGACTTTACTATTGAAGATTCTAATGAAAATAAAATTAACTTTATAAGTGGGGCTCCATCTGCCGGTAAAATTTCTGCAGTTTCAATAAGCACTTCACATGGATATCAACCTAGATTAGTAGCTTCTGCGACTGCAGTAGTTTCTGCTTCTGGAACTGTATCATCGGTTATCGTTAATAATGGTGGAAAGGGGTATAGAAAATCTCCGTCGGTTAGTTTAGCGTCTACGATTGGATATGGGGCAAGTTTAGTAGCACTTGTTGGTACAAGTGGAACAACTTTAGGAATTATTACTTCTATAACCGTTGTTACACCTGGAATTGGATATGCTATCACTTCGCCACCAACAGTTTTAATTGGCATACCAACTGGATATAGTAATCTTGGATTAGCTTATACTGGAGGAACATCCGGAACAGGACAACAATCAAAGATCACTGTAGAGGTTGGATCTGGATCTAGTATTATATCATTCAAATTTGATGATCCTGGAATCGGATATAAAGTTGGAGATAAATTAAAAGTAGTTGGAATTCCTACAAATAATGTAAGAAATGATATATTAACTATTAATAATGTTTTATATGATAATGTAACAGGAGTTACTACAATAAGAACATTGCAAAGTCATTTATTAAAAGTTGGTGACAGTATTAGATTGTCTGGAATTGCACTTACTTGTGGATATGATGAAGTCGGAATTCGCACATTCTCATACGATAATGTTACTGGAGTTTCTACAATTGTTACTTATTCTCCTCATGGATTATTGAAAACTGATGTTCCAAATAATGAAACTAGCGATGAAGTATTTTTATATAATTTACCTTTTAATTGTCCATCATATACAACAAATGCTGCAGTTAATATTAGTAACATTGTTTATAATCATATAGCTGGTATCGCTACAATTACAACATCTTCTAATCATGGTGCTGTTGCTGGAAAACAAGTAAAACTAGCGGGAATTGCATTCTCTTGTGCTGCACATAGTGCAACTGGAATTGCAACTTATAATATTACCAATTTTGTCTATACTAATTCTACTGGTATAACAACTATTACACTTAACGCAAATCATGGATTAATACCAGGCGAATATGTTCAACTTTCCGATATTATTCTTTCTTGTCCATCTGAAGCTATCGGGTATTCAACCACTAAGTTCCCATATTCAGCTGGTATAGGGACCTTGGGCAATTCTTATCCGAAGAGCAGTCCAAATACTCTCGGGGGAACTTTCAATGTGTTCAGAGTTCTTGTAGGAACCTCTGGCACAACAATTGTATTCTATGCAGGAATTTCTACTGTTGCACATACTTATAGTTCGGGTGGCAAAGCAACAGTGGGTATTACGTCTACAATATTCCCGTATCCTGGATCTAGTCCCACTGCTGTAAGTGGAACATTTGATGTGTTCAAAGTTAATTCAGTTTTAAGTAATACACAATTCACAATTATAGCCGGAGTTTCTAGTATTGCACATACTTATGTTTCTGGTGGGACAGCTCAATCAGGTGTAACAACTACAATATTCCCGGATGGCACAAGCACTTATGGAAAAGTATTCCCAGTTCTCACATCTTTAGGATCTACGAGTTTTACAATAAACTCTGGAATTTCTACAATTCCACATACATTTGTTGGTTGGCCAGAAATAGGAATTACCACATTTAAATATACTAATACAACAGGTATTGCAACAGCAACTACCTCAACTAATCACAACTATTTAATTGGAGATAAAGTTACTTTAGAAAATCTTTCTCTCACCTGTCCTGGATATGTTCAAAATCCAATTGTAAATATTACAAATCTTGTCTACGATAAAGTATCTGGAATAGCAACAATCACTACCGCAAATAATCACTTAGCCATTACCGGAAAGCAAATCAAGTTAGCTGGAATCGCTCTTACTTGTCCTGGATATGTTCAAAATCCAATTGTAAATATTACAAATCTTGTCTACGATAAAGTATCTGGAATAGCAACGATCACTACCGCAAGTAATCACTTAGCCGCTACCGGAAAGCAAATCAAGTTAGCTGGAATCGCTCTCACTTGTCCTAGTGGATCTGGTATTACATCTACAATATTCCCGTATCCAGGATCTAGCCCAAATACATTAAGTAATTGGGACATTTTTAAAGTCGATTCGGTTTTGAATGCTACACAGTTTACAATCAATGTGGGAGTTTCCAGTATTACTCATACTTATGTTTCTGGCGGGACAGCTCAAGCTGGTATTACATCTACAATATTCCCACAACCAGGATCTAGTAAAAATACATTGAGTAATTGGGATATTTTTAAAGTCAATTCTGTTTTAAGTCAGACGCAATTTACAATTAATGTTGGTGTTTCCACTATTGCACATACTTATGTTTCTGGCGGAACAGCTCAAGCTGGCATTACATCTACAATATTCCCATATCCAGGATCCTCCATTTATGGATATACATTTACTGTTATCGGCATAACTACAAATACCTTTACATTTAATGCGGGTATTTCTACAATCGTTCATGATTACGTAAGTGGTGGAAAAACCAAAAAAGCTGCAACTGTTCAAAGAGTTCTTAGATATACTGATGATAGTTCTGATGGTGCCTATAATTTTATTGTGTCAGGAATACCAACAACAGTTGGACTGGGATCAACAAACATATTTACAGTTAACTCAGGGGTAACTACGATCCCACACTATTATACACAAAGTGGAATCGTATCATTTAGACAACTAGAAGAATTCACATTAACCGTAGACTCTGTTGAAACTTCTTCTTTTAGTGGAGTTTATCCAGGACAATTTATAGTATTTAATGATATTAGTAGTGCTTTCAATGGATTTAGAAAGAAATTTACTTTATCTGCGGTTATTAATGGAGTTACTCAAATTATTAATTTAAGAACACCAGCTGGAACAGACTTAGATATAACAAACAATATATTTGTATTTTTAAATGATATTTTACAGGATCCTACATATGCATATACATTTAGTGGTAGTAGATTAATATTTTCAGAAGCTCCCATACCATCCTCTAAATGCGTAATTTTATACTACAGAGGATCTTCTGTAGATGTTACGGAAATAACACCACCAAAAACTCTAAAAGAGGGAGATGGAGTGGTTATTCAAGAAAGTGCAAACGATATTTATGATATCGAACAATTTGAAAGAATAATCAAATCAATACCGTCTTCTGATCAAATAGAAACATTTGTTTACTCAAGTATAGGAATTAATACTGATGTAAATGCTTTTAGACCGTTAACATGGAAAAAACAAAAACAAGATAGAATTATTTCCGGATCATTATTTTCCAAATCAAGACCATCTATCCAATCAAATATAGTACCAACAGCAACTATAATTAAAAAAATATTACCATCTGATGATGTAATTTATGTCGATAATGCTTTTCCATTATTTTCCGATCTTGATGAACTAAATGAAAATTTGAGAAATATTTTAATTACTGAGGATAAATTGGTTTTATCAGCGACTGGCCAAGCAACAGTTTCTGGAGCTTCTACTGTATCTTCTATTATTGTAACAAATCCTGGAGTTGGATATGCAAATACGTTATCTCCAAAAGTTAGAATATCTTCATCTGCAATAAAGAAAAAAGATCCAATATATGATTGGAAATATGTTAATCTGAGTGGAATAACTACATTATCTCAATTCAATGCATTATCATATGGTAATCAATTGGTAGCTGTTGGAAATAGTTCTTTATATTCTTATAGTTTTGATAGTCAACTTTGGATAACTGGTAATGTTGGCGTAGGAAGCACAGTTAATTTAAAATCAGTTGAAAAAGTTAGTATTGGATCATCTGATATAATATTAACCGTAGGATCTAAAGCAAAAATAGCACAATCTATTGGGTATAGTTCTACTTTAACATCTTGGACTGAAATTCCTTGTACCGAAGAAGTTGCATTAGCTGGAGTGGGAGTAGTTGGATATAATCCAACTACTTATACTGGCACTTTTAACTCTATAGTTTCTGGAAATAATGGTTGGGTTGTGGTAGGAACTGGCGGATCTATATTTACTTCCTCTGGAATAATAACATCTAAATTTATCAGTAGATATTCTGGAGTAACACAAAATCTAAATTCAGTTGTGTTTGGCAATAATTATTATGTTGCAGTTGGTAATAATGGAATATTAATTTCATCAAATACCGGAAATTCATGGGAACTTAATTCAGACGGTGTAGCTTTAACAAATTATACAAAAGTAATTTTTGATGGAGATAAATTTATCGCTGTTGGAAATAATGCAGTAATATTAAAATCTATTAATCGTACTGTATATCAGTCAATACCTAATAATATTAGTTCTGCGGAAAATATTATTAATATTAAATACTTTAATGGAATATATATTGCAATTACTTCTGTAAATAAACTATATTATTCGTTTGATTTATCAACTTGGACATATAGAGATACGTTACAATCAAATCAATTGACAGACGCATTATTTGTCAATAATTTGGGATTTGATGGAACTTTTGTTGCAGTAGGAGCAGCTGCAACTATAATAACTTCTACACCAGTGTTCCATAGAGCAACTGCTGAATCCGTTGTGACTAATGGACAAGTTTCCGCTATTAATGTAATAGATGGGGGATTTGGATATTTAAGTAGTAATATTCCAAGCGTTATAATAGAACCAGATACGTTTAAAAAAGAACTGATAAAATCTTTTAAAGTTGTTGGGGATTATGGTAATATAATAGGAATAACAACATTTTTACCAGGAACTCCTGGAATCGGAGGAACTACTGCTCCAAAAATTGAATTTAGATTGAAGTCTGAAACCTATGATAATACTACTTTAGGTATTGGTTATTCTGCTCCAAATACTTTTGGTATAACAGCATCTCAACTTCAAAAAGGTGATTATTTTGTTATTAGTCAGAGCAATGTTCAAACAGACGGAAGTTTAATTGGAATATCCACTCAGTTAGGTGGATTGTCTAATTATCCAAATTCTAAGATTGGAATAGCAACTAATTTCTTAGATGGAGTTTATATCGTTGATAATATAACTACTCCTTTCTCAGGAATAGTTACAGTTACTTGTCATTTTTATCCGGATTCTGGAATATCTGTATCTGTTTCTGATAGGGGAACCTATAATGCAAGTAATTTAAGTTTCTCTGGAATTAATACAAATAATTTTTATGGAAGATATAGTTGGTCTAAGTTTTACGACTTCCAAAATAGAAGTCTATCTCTAACGGGCGGAAAATCATTTGATGTTTATACCGATACTGGATTGACTGGATTATCAACTTCTCCAAAAGTAATTCGAACAAGACCCAATTTAAGTAACTAAATAAAAAAAAAGTTTAAATTAAAATGCCTGCCATCATATCTGACCAATTTAGAATTTTAAATGCAGAAAGCTTTGTAAAAAGTGTTTCTGGTGTAGGAGATACCACTAATAAGTATTATACTTTTATTGGACTACCCAATTCCACTGAGGTTCGAGCGGGAGGTTCTCCAATTTGGGTTAACAATACACCTTCTCCTTTAGATGGATTTAAGGAAGAAAACGAGATAAAACAAAGTATCATTGCAATGAAACAAATTACTTCTCAAGATGTGAGAAGATTGGTGAGAAAAGTTGAGTGGGTTAGTGGTAATGTTTATGAAATGTATAGACATGATTACACTGTTTATAACTCTACTCCAGTCACGGGAAACACAAGTCTTTACGAATCAAATTATTATGTAATTAATGAAGATCTTAGAGTTTACATTTGTTTGCAAAATGGAACTGATCCGGAAAATCCAAAGGGGCGACCTTCTTATGATCAACCAACATTTATAGATTTAGAACCAAGAACTGCTGGAGCTAGTGGTGATGGATACTTGTGGAAATATCTTTATACGATAAAACCATCAGAAATAATAAAGTTCGATTCAATAGAATATATACCAGTTCCTGATGATTGGGGGGTTGTTGGAGAGACAGTTTCTACTAAAAATAATGCTATAGATGGGAAAATTGAAGTTATACTAATTAATAATAGGGGAAGTAACTATCAACCAATCTCGACTTCTTTCTCTAATATACCAATATTAGGAGATGGGAAAGATGGCAAAGCAACAATTACTATTGATTCTTTTGGAAAAATTTCTGAAATTTTTGTAACTGAAGGAGGAACTGATTATACTTATGGCACTATAGAATTTTTTCCAGGAGCTCCAGGAAGTGATGTTACTGGACCTTTAAGTAAGTTAAGCAATACTGGAATTGGAACAACATCAAAAGCAAGTTTTAATGTAATTATTCCACCTAAAGGGGGTCATGGATATGATATTTATAGAGAACTGGGAGCATATAGAGTTCTCTTGTATTCAAGATTCGAAACTTTAGATTCAAATCCGGATATTATTATTGGAAATGATTTTGCTAGAGTAGGGGTAATGAGAAATCCCACTGTAGTCAATAGTAGTGTTGAACTTCTCAATACATCTTTAGTTAGCGGACTTAAAGCATTAAAATTAACAGGGGTAACAACTAATACTACATATGCAATAGATTCCGTAATCAAACAAACAGTTGGATTTGGATCTACTGCTATTGGATATGTAGCTTCTTGGGATCCTATTACAGGAGTATTAAAATACTATCAACCAACTGGACTAGCATCAAGTGAATCTGGATATAAAATTTTATCTTTTACATCAACTCCCGCTGCTGGATATGGAGTGACTATCAATTGTAGTTCTATTATCGGTCCGGCTTTATCTATACAAACTCAATTTACTGGCATCACTACTACAATAAATAATAGAATATATCAATTAGGGTTGAACTTTGTTTCGGGAATTTCTTCAGCAGAATATAATGTAAAGTCCGGAGAAATAATATACATAGATAACAGGGCCCCAATTCCAAGATCTGCAAATCAAAAGGAAGATATCAAAGTTATACTGGAGTTCTAAAATAAAATGGCACAAAATACCAATCTTAACACATCTCCATATTTTGATGATTTTGACAAGTCAAAAAATTATCAAAGGGTATTATTTAAGCCAGGAACTCCAATACAAGCGAGAGAATTAACAACACTACAATCTGTTCTTCAAGATCAAGTTGAAAAATTTGGAAAACACTTTTTAAAAGAAGGTGCAGTTGTCATACCCGGAAGTATTGCTTATGACTCTGAATACACTTGTATTCAAATAGATCCAACTCACTTAGGATTATTAGTATCTTTATATCTTTCTAATTTTGTTGGAAAACAGATAAAAGGATCTTCAAGTGGTGTCATAGCCAAGGTTGAGAGTATTATTACTGATTCAGAATCTGAAAATAATAATTATACATTATATGTTAAGTATCAGGGTTCAGGAGAAACAGATTTTACTTCAACGAAATTTAAAGATGGAGAAGATTTAGTATCTATAGAAACAATCGACTATGGAGTGGGGAGCATCAGACAAGATTCGACTTTTGCGACTTGTATTACCACTGATGCTGCAGCTACAGGATCTGCAGTTAAAATAGAAAATGGTGTTTATTTTATTAGAGGATTTTTTGTAGATGTTTTTGCTGAAACTTTGATATTAGATCAATATTCTAATTCTCCCTCATATCGTATTGGACTTAATATAAACGAAGAGATAGCAGTAGCATCAGTGATTAATCAAGATCTTTTTGATAATGCCAGAGGATTCTCTAATTTTGCAGCTCCAGGAGCAGATAGATTAAAAATATCAGCATCTTTAGCAAAAAAAAGTTTAGAAGATTTTAATGATGAAAGTTTTATAGAATTGATGAGAATTGAGAATGGTAACTTACTTAAGTTTTTCAAAAAAGTAGAGTTAGACAAATTAATATTAGATACTTTAGCTAGAAGAACTCATGATGAATCTGGTGATTATTATATAAAACCATTTACTGTTTCTGCTAAAGAATCTTTAAATGATGGAATAGGTAATGATGGAATATTTAATCCCTCACAATTGACAAAACAGGGTAATATTCCGAGTGATGACTTATTAACTTTGCAAATATCCCCTGGTAAAGCTTATGTAAAAGGGTATGAAGTTGAAACTATTAATACTATAAGTTTAGATAGTAAAAAACCAAGAACAACCGCTGAAAATAATAATACATCAGTAACCGTAAATTTGGGCAATCAACTTGAGTTAAATAATGTATTTGGAACTACAAATGTAGGTTTTGGCACTACAAGTCAGGTTAGATTATTTTCTAATCGCACTTCTACACCTGGAAGTGCTTCCGGAATTCAAGTTGGTGTTGCAAGAGTTTATGATTTAAAATTAAAAAATTCTGCATATTTAAACGCAGCGTCAGTATTTCAAACAGTTTTATTCGATATACAAATTTACACATATATAAATTTAAACACAACGATTACTTTAACAACTCCAGCTTATATTGAAGGCAAAAATAGCGGAGCAACAGGATTTTTAGCTAAAAATGCCTCAAATACTAATGAATTAGTTCTTTATCAAACCACCGGAAAATTTTCAATACAAGAAGCTATAATAATAAATGGTGTAGAAAATAGTAGAATTATCTCTAAAGCAGATAATTATTCAATCTCTGATGTCCGTCAACTAGCAGGTACTGGATTAAGTGGAAATATTTTTACCGCAGATACGATATTAAATCAAAATATTTTATTAGCGCCAGTAACTTCTGGATTTACTATATCTACAAGTAATTCTGGAATAAGTACAATAACGACTTCTAACATAAATTTTGGTGTAGGAATTCGTACCGGAGACATAATTTCTTATACTAAGCCTAGTGAAACCATACCCACTTTTAATAGAGTAACGAGTGTAAATGCTTCATCTAGGTCTATAGTAGTTCAAGCGACTACTAATATTAGTAATGTTTGTTCAGGATCTCTTCCGACTGGATCAGTTACATCTAACGAAGTTTTTAAAGTAGCTCCAAGAATATTAAATTCTACACAAGCTTATTTGTATGAAAGATTAGAACATAACAATATAGATTCTGTAGATCTTAGTAATGGTAATCTGGTTTTTAGAAAATCATATCCAGTAAATATTGCTTCAAACAGTTTTACGGTAACTTTAGAATCGGATACTACTATAACTGCAGAACCTTTTGATGAAGAAGATTATACAATAATTTATGCTAATGGTGCAATTGAACCATTAGATGAAACTAAATTTACAATTACTGCTGGTAGAACAGTAACTTTTGTTGATTTAAGCGTAGCTAGTGGATCTGCAACTTTAATAGCAACCCTCAAAAAACAAAATTTACAGGCAAGAAGAAAGATTCACAAGAGAGGTGCGATTTTAAATATCGTAAGATCTTCTCAGGTTGGATCTGGTATTGGATCAACGAGTTTAGATGATGGATTAACTTACAGTTCCATTTATGGAACAAGAGTTCAAGATGATAAAATTTCTTTACAGACACCAGATGTTACAGAATTAGTAGCAATTTTTGAATCTAATGATACAAATGAACCAGATGTTCCAAAATTGCAAATGATTAATTTGAGTTCAAATATTTTAAATTCGATAAACGGTGAAATCATATATGGAGATTCTAGTAACGCCAGAGCTATGTTAATAGCTAATAATGGATCTAATAGAGTTGATTTCGTTTATGTAAATGAAAATTCTTTTATAAAAGATGAAAAAGTTACTTTTTTGGAGTCAAATATAACTGCAATTGTAGATTATACAATAGAAGGAGATCGAAATATTATAAATGATTTCATTTTTAATAACGGGCAAGAACAAGATATTGTAAATTATTCGTATATTCAAAGAAAAGATTCTACTACAGCTCCCAGTAAAAAGTTAAAAATAATATTCAATCACTATTTTATAAATTCTTCAGATACTGGAAATTTAGTTGTAGCAAACTCTTATGATATTAATAGATTTAGCAATGATAAAATTTTCTTCAATGGCGCACCCGTAACCGATCTTATAGATTTACGTCCAAGAGTTTCTCCATATAATCCATCTACCGCGACTCTTTCTCCATTTGAATGGGGTGCAAGAACTTTTGATTCTTCTACAAATTCATCCTCATTTGTCTTAGCAAAAAGTAAAAATTTAAATTTATCTTATAAGTATTACCTTCCGAGAATTGATAGACTTTATTTGGATAGAAGTGGTGAATTTATTTTAAAGGAAGGTGTTCCATCAATAAATCCCGTATCTCCAGATTCAGTTGATAGTGCTATTGAAGTTGCTACGATATCTTTACCTGCATATGTATATAATATTCAACAAGTACAAGTTAGAGTAACATCTCATAAGAGATATAGAATGCAAGATATATCTAAACTTGAAGATAGATTAAAAAATGTAGAATATTATAGTTCATTGAGTTTACTAGAAACTGATACCAAAAGTTTAGTGATAAGAGATGCAACAACTCGTTTAGATAAGTTCAAGTGTGGATTTTTAGTTGATAATTTTAGATCAAACTTATCAGGAGCCGTGGGAGATCCTCTTAATAGATGTAGTACCGATACGGCTGAGGGGCTAGTTAGACCTCAACACTATACGACTTCTATTGATTTATTACTTGGATCAGAAGCAGTTATAGGAGTTGCAAATACGTCTAATCCAAATGCAGATTTGAGATTCGTTAGAGATCTTGGAACGCCAAATGCTGTTAAAGTTGGAGATATTGTTTGTTTAAGATATACTGATACCCAATGGTTGCAAAATAGATTTGCTACTAGATCAGAAAATGTCAATCCTTTTAATGTAGTAAATTGGATTGGTACAATAGAATTAAATCCATCAACGGATACTTGGGTTGAAACTAGAAGAAGTGCAAGAACTATTGATCAAGAAGGTAATTATGCTGATACTATTGCTCAACTTGGTGTTGATACAAATACTGGATTATCTCCCATAGATTGGGGATCTTGGGAAACTACCTGGACTGGAACTAGACAAACTTCAAGCGTTCCTGTGGGTAGAATTCAAACCGGAACTGACACTCTTTCCAGCGTAACAAGCCGTGGCCGCTTCGTGGGCGGCAGAGGCATTCCAATCACTACTACAACAACATTAAGAGATAATTATATTGATTTTAATAATGTAACTACCTTAACTACTAACAATCAAAGTAGACAGGGAATTCAATTTAGAGTTACTGAACAAACTGATACCACCAATCTTGGAGATAGAGTAGTATCAACAGATATTATTCATATAATGCGTTCTAGAAATATAGAATTTATTGGTAGAAGATTAAAACCAAGAACTAGACTATATGCATTTTTTGATAATGTAGCTGTAACTCAATACATTGTTCCAAAACTAATTGAAATACAAATGCAGAGTGGAACTTTCTCTTTGGGAGAAGCTGTTACTGGAACTTCAGGAACGGTTTCTATTAGATTTAGATTGGCTAAATTGAATCACAAGTATGGTCCATACAACAATCCAACTCAAGTTTTTGCCACTAATCCATATAATACCAGTGAAACTATTCCCGCTTCATATTCTAGTACTACATCTTTACTAAATGTAGATACCGCAAGTTTAGAATTACAAGCTGCATCTGGATTTTATGGTTACATTGTAAATGGAATGCAATTACGTGGAGAAACAAGTGGTGCAGTAGCTAGAATTAATAATTTAAGACTTATTAGTGATGAAGCAGGAACTCTTATTGGATCATTCCGTATTCCTCAGCCAACACTAACTTCAACCACTACATTTTCAACTGGAACAAAAACATTTACTTTAACATCAAGTGAGCAAAACACTACAGTTGGAGGTACTGAATCTAGTGCTGCCGAAGCATCTTATACTGCTAGTGGATCTATTAGTAATATTGAAGAACTTACCCTCCGAGTTAGAAATGCGACCATCGAGAGAAATATTAGAACTGATGCAAGAACAACGACATCTACAGACACTCGGACTGTAGCATCAACATCATTCACTGATAGAGTTGTAAGACAAACAAGGTGGGTTGATCCTTTAGCACAATCATTTGAAGTGCCAGAAAATCCAGGAATCTTTATTACCAAGGTAGATGTATTTTTCAGAACAAAAGATACTAGAAATCTTCCAGTTACAATGCAAGTCAGAACTATGCAAACTGGTTTGCCAACACAAGAAATTCTTCCTTTTGGTGAAGTGATATTAGACCCATCTCAAGTCAATATTTCTGAAAATGGATTAACCGCTACAACATTTACATTTCCATCTCCAGTTTATTGTGAAGGCGGTCAAGCGTATTGTGTTGTTTTACTTTCAGCTTCCGATGAATACACGGTTTGGATTTCCAGAATGGGAGAACAAGATATTACAACCGTAGGTAGAGTTGAATCTGAAAGAGTTGTAGTTTCTTCACAACCATTATTAGGATCTTTATTTAAATCTCAAAATGGAGCTACTTGGGATCCAAGTCAACTTGAAGATCTGAAACTAACGATTTATAGAGCCGATTTTTATAGAGGAACTTCTACAATAAGATTCTATAATCCAGAATTGAATATTGGAAATAATCAAATTACAACTTTAAGAACTAATCCGATTGATACTATTTCTAGGTCTGCATTAGTAGGTATTGCTAGAAGTCTTACCTCTGCAGAACAAAATGCATTAGTTCCTGGAACAACAGTGTTGCAAAATAATAATCCCAATTTCTCCGCAAAACTTACAAATATTGCAGGAGCTATTGGAATAGGAAGTACATTGACACTAACAAATGTCGGTACGTCTTTTACTTCTACTTCCAGAACTTATTCCAATGTTAATTTAATATCTCTGAGTGGAACTGGTGTAGGTGCAAAAATAAATCTTACAGTTACTGGAGGAGTTGCTGTTGCTGCCACTGTTTCTATTGGTGGCACTGGATATACTGCTGGAGATTCATTAGGTATTGATTTTTCAAATACTGATAATAGAGGTAAAAATCTTGTTTTAACAATACCAAACAATATTGGTATAATATCTTCTTTCAATTCTTTAATTTTAGATAGAGTTCAAGGCGTTATAAAGGAAAATGCAATTGACTCGCTGAGTTATATTGCAAGCGGTGGTCTGACAAATTTATCAGGAGTAACTGTAAGATATTCAAGTATAAAGTCAGATGGACTTCATTTTAGAGTTTATCATAATAATCATGGAATGTATGCGGATAATGATTTTGTAACTCTAACTGGTATAGAATCAGATAGTAGACCTGTAACATTGACTTCTTCAGTTTCTCCATCTTCTACTAGTGCAATCGTAGTAAGTTCTGTTGGAATATTAACAACTTTTGAAAACTTGCCGGTTAGTAATTTGAATCCAGGATATATATTGATAGAAGATGAGATTATTAAGTATACTGGAGTTGTTACTTCTACAAATTCACTTAATGGAATTCAGAGAAATATTGGAGGATCTACTTCAGGATCTTATCCGATTGGAAATTCTGTATATAAGTATGAATTATCTGGAGTATCTTTAAACAGAATAAATAAGACTCATAGCCTAGCTGATGCAGATCAATCTAAATATCCAAATGATTTAGATTATTATTATATAAAGATACCTCAAGGTGGAATTGCTGGAGTGGCAATTACCGATAGAGCTTCTTTAAATGTAAATTCATTCCCAGAATTACACTTCTCCTCTAGTAAATCTTGTGGTTCTTACGATATTGTTCCTCTTGCCGGATCACCCAGAGGCCCAAAAGCAACTCAAAATATTCCGTTTAATGCAATTAGACCGAGTATTCAAAGTATATTGCCAACAGGAACAAGCCTTTCAGCTAGAGCAAGAACTTTTTCTGGATCTACACCAGATTCAAATTTAATAGCATTTGTGGATCAAGGATTTCAAACTGTATCTTTAAATGAAACGACTTATTTCGAATCTCCAAGAATTATTGCTTCAAAAGTAAATGAGACTACTTACTTGTCTAATTTCCCAGGATTCAAGTCATTTACTTTGGAAGTGGATATGACAACTAATAATCCTTTAGTGTCTCCTGTCATAGATTTAGATAGGGTAAATTTGATTTCTATTGCAAATAGAATTAATTCTAAAGTAACTAACTATGTTAATGATTTTAGAATTAATACATCAAGATCAGATCCAACAGCGGCAGTCTATCTAAGTAAAATCGTTAATTTGGAAAGATCTTCCGACAACCTTAAAGTTATGTTTGATGCTTACAGACATTCTACAAATGATATAAGAGTGTTGTTTAGACTGTTTAGGTCTGACCAAAATTCAAGTCCTTTATGGGAATTATTCCCAGGTTATACAAATTTAGATGTGAATCAAAATGTAATAAATTCTTCTAATAATAATGGGTTACCAGATACAAATGTTCCATCTTCCAACTCTATTGGTGAATTCCTATCTTATGAATTTAATGCTAAGGATCTACCACAATTCCAAGGATTTCAAATTAAAATTTTAATGACAGGAACTAACTCCTCTTACGTGCCTCAAATAAAAGATTTTAGAGCAATAGCTACAGTATAAAATGAATTTAATACCAATTGAAAACAATCCATCCCTATATAGAGACCCCGAATCTGGAGCAATTTTAAATTGTTCTTCATCGGACTACGATAATTATATGCATCATAAAAATTTAGTTATTCAAGACCAAAATGAAATTCAAAAATTAAAGTCTGATGTAGATGAAATTAAAGATATGATGAAATTAATTTTATCTAAATTAGACCCCTGATCATAAATAGTTAAAAACGGACTACTATAATGGCGGCAAGGAATGTAAACTTAGTTCTTGAACAAGGGGTTGACTTTCAGGCTACCTTTACAATTAGGAATACTAATAATGCACCATTAAATTTGACTGGATATACGGGTATTTCTTCAATTAGAAAACATCCAACATCCTCTACTGCTTATCCCTTAACTCTTACATTTGTAGATTTATTAAATGGAAAAATTGCAGTTTCCATGGGACACACTGCAACTGATGCGATTGAAGGTGGTCGTTATGTTTATGATGTAATTCTTATTTCACCTAATGCTTACAGAACTAGGGCAGTGCAAGGAAATGTTCTGGTAACACCGGGGGTATCATAATGACAGATTACATAGTAACTTTAAATGAACCCGGTCCATTTAGAATTGGAGTTGATTATGAAATTCCAACAAAATCTATTCAATATGGAAATATAATTCTTGACAATATAAATTCTCAATTTACTGGAATTGCAAAAACCTTTACATTAAATGCAAGCGGGACTGCATATGTGCCTACTAATCCTCAACAACTAATTGTAGTTAAAAATAATCTTGTAATGGAACCCCTTGAGGATTATGTTATTTCGACAAATAATGTTATATTTACCGTTGCTCCAAATTCAGGAGATGATGTTTTCATCATAGCTCTTTCAACAACCGCAGATCTAACACGAACGCTTAATTATGTTATTGATAGCGGATCAATAACAATGCTTCCTGGAAATAAAGGATCTTTTACTATAGATGTAAGTGGGGTCATAGAATCTCTTGTAATTTTATCTGATCAACAAGGTAATTTAACTTTAGATATTAAAAAATCTAACTACAATGATTTTCCAACTTTTACTTCAATAGTTGGTGGTGTTTATCCGCAAATGACAAATTCCAGAAAAGTTCGAAATGACACATTAACTGGATGGAATAAAACTATTGTAGCTGGTGATATACTTAGTTTTGATGTTATTGCGGTAAACAATATAAATCGTTTTCTAGTTTCTTTAAAATTAAAATTATAAATAAAGATAGTTATTAAAATCATACCTGTAGGGGAGTTGTTTAAATGGCACTATTAGTTCCAAATATTGGAGAACTTGAGTCACTCAGATACTTGGTTGCAAACAACAACCATACTGCAAGTCTTGCTGACCAGTCTCCCAGAAACCTAGTTTTAAAACTTTTTACAAGTAACACCACTCCAGCTGAGTCGGATGTTCCTTCTGCAACTGAATATTATGAACCATATGGTATTGGAAACACAAATTCATATGGATTTGCTCCATATACGGGTTATCCATATTGTGTCAATAATAGATCAGATCAATCTTACACTTCTCAGACAGGTATTCTTCTTAATGGTTCACGTTGGAGAATTAATCAAGTAGGTTCTGGCACAACAGCAACATATCCAGAACAAACTTTTACATTCACTGGAGATGCTGGCAATGTTTACGGTTACCATGTAACTCGTGCAAATAACATGCCTATCGCCGTCCAGGGCAAAGTTCACTATGCGTCAGTTGGTATTGGAACTACAATTACAAAAGGAAGCGCTAGTGATCCAACGATTGGTGTCGTAGGAAATAGTTATGTTGTTATCGATCCAGATATTACTATTGACGATTTAACTCTTGGAATGACTGTTGGTGGAAATGCTGGCATTCAAACTGGCACAAAAGTAATTGGACTTGATAGGGCATTAAAAGTAGTTTATCTAGATAAACCATTAATTGATAATATTCAAGTTGCTACTGGTCCTACAATATCATTTAGTTTTGCTAAGATTCAAGCAACAGGTCACCAACTTGTAGCGGGTGATATCCTTTATATTGCTGCAGGAGCAGGAAACACAAGACATGACTCTAATGTTTATACAGTATTCTCAGTTCCTAATGCAAATGAGTTCTTTACAACTCCTTCTATCAATCCAATATTAAATACGGTTGTTGGATTGAATACCGCAACTCTTTATAGTTCTATTATGTATGCTGAAAGATTTACAAATGGTCCATACGCAATTCAAAATAATGGTGATCAAATTAAAATTACATTAAATGTTGCTCTTGATTGATATTTAACAATCAATTTAATAATATTAATTGTGAATGGAGGGTTGCTTTTTTGTAGCGATCCTCCTTTTTTAAGATTTATAGATGTTGGTAAGAATTCCAAATGAACATTTATGAATATAACTCGATCAGTGTAAATACTTATTCTCAAGAGGATTCAGGCAGCATTACATCCTCTGTGGATAGTAGTATCGATTATAATTCTGGCTCAAATTCTTTACCGGCTCAACCTGTTCCAAATTATAGTACAAATAATTTTATAAATGGAAATTATGAAGACTTTGGGTGGACTTATAATTCTTCGACAATTACTCCTTTTGGATCAATACTAAAACAAGAAAGTAGTTCTAATACAATTCTTAAAGAGTATGTGGGTTCTGGAGATATCACTCTAAGTGGAAAACAAACTTCACCATCAGTTAAAATTTGGGCTGGAAACGGTACTGTATTTGAAATTGGCGGTGGATTAGAAAGAACAGTTAGACCTTATGTTTCTTCTGGTACACTGCGAATCGATTCCAGTGCAGCAACCACTGCATTGGAAAAACACACAAAATCATACAATTTAAGTTCTATCTATAATCCAATCTTAGATTATGGAAGTCTTTTTGATGATATTCAAGTTATTGAAGATTATGGCTTAATAACTTCCAATCATATACCAGGGAATTTCCTTGATGACTTTGGATCAATATTATCGCAACCGCAACCAAGTTCTTATCCTGTAATTCCATTTGGATCTTCAACATTATCCGGATCCGCTGAAGAGATATTCTCCGCACAAACTCCAGAGGAAACTCAACTCTTTAGTATTTCTGGAACATATAACGATCTCAAATACACTGGTGCTTGGGTTGGATCAGGAACTCTGTTCACAGTATCTGGTGCTGTTGAGAAGGTTACAACCAATCCACCAGAGAACACACAACTCTTTAGTATTTCTGGAACCGCTTTAGAAGCTTATTCAGCACAAACGCCAGAAAACATTCAACTCTTCAGTATTTCTGGAACCGCTTTAGAAGCTTATTCAGCACAAACGCCAGAAGATACTCTCTCTTTATATTTTGACGGAAACGCTTCTTGCCGAGAAATAGCTGTATATCAAGATATTATTACTTCCGGATTGGTTACAATTTCTGGAACAAATACACAAAATATTCAAGTTTATGTTCCAGTAATAACTGGAACTGGAACTTTATTCTCAATAGGCACGTTAATTGAAAGTATATCATATTCATATAATAGAGATTCAGTATTTGATTTTGCTTACCTTTCATTAAATAATCTTCAAAGTTCTGATTATGGACCGTTGAGTGGACAACCAACGCATCCAACAAATGATTTTTATGATTATGGTTCAATAACTGAAAACGATACTGGATCTGTAGATGATGCTGGATCCATAACAGAAACCTCAGCGCCTTCCATACCATTTGGATCTATTAATGTTGTAAATGGATTCAGTCCACAAGACACGGAAGCTTATCCTGGAGGTCCCGGTGTAGGTAAGTCTTGGAGCTTTAGTATTACTGGATATACCGGTGACGTTCCAATTTATACTTTATCCGGAATCGCTTCTTGCCGAGAAATAGCTGTATATCAAGATATTGTTACTTCCGGATTATTTGCAATCACCAATACTTCTATTATACATCCATTTGTAGACTATACACCACACTATGGTATTGAGAAGAATATTGGTATTGGAACTACAGGAATTCAAATCTCTGGATCACTTGTAGAGAAGAACACAGAATCTTATGTTGGAGTTGGTAGTGAGGCATTCTCTGGAATTGCTTTAGAAGCTTATTCAGCTCAGACTCCAGAGAATACTCAACTCTTTAGTATTTCTGGAATTTCTACAGAATCTATAACTTCAAATCCACCAGAGAATACTCAACTCTTTAGTATTTCTGGAGAACTATTACATCCATTTATAGACTATACACCACATTATGGTATTGAGAAAAATATTGGTATTGGAACTACAGGAATTCAAATCTCTGGAACACTAGTTGAACGATTCGTAAAAGATGCTGATGAATCTACTCAACTCTTTAGTATTTCTGGAATTGCTATAGAAAAGGATGTAGATTCTTATGTTGGCATAGAAACTATACTTGTTTCGGGAACTGCATTAGAGGCATTCTCTGCACAGATACCAGAAGATACTCAACTCTTTAGTATTTCTGGAACTGCACTGGAGGCATTCTCTGCACAAACGCCAGAAGATACTCAACTCTTTAGTATTTCTGGAGTCTCTTCAACAAGAGAGATACAAGTATATGGTATAAATCCAGGAGACCACCTATATCCACGGCCAATAGATCAAAGTGGTGGTAATATTGTAATTACTAATACTTCGATTATACATCCATTTGTAGATTATACTCCACACTATGGTATTGAGAAGAATATTGGTATTGGAACTACAGGAATTCAAATCTCTGGATCACTTGTAGAAAGGAGTGCGGAATCTTATGTTGGAGTAGGTAGTGCGGCATTCTCTGGAACTGCTCTAAAATCCTTCTCAGCACAAACACCAGAAGATACTCAACTCTTTAGTATTTCTGGAATTGCTAACATATCTAAAACTTTAAATCCACCTGAAAATACTCCGATACTAGTTTTCTCTGGAGAACTATTACATCCAAAAATTGATTACACTCCACATTATGGTATTGAAAAGAATATTGGTATTGGCACAACAGGTATTAAGTTCGGTGTTGGCGTAGGAACTGCGCCGGATGGTGATGGTAATCCTCGTGATGCTAAAACATACTCTAATAGATATGGATTCCAGATTGGTGATTTTAATTTGGGTTCTGGTATAGGAACGATACGAATATTATCCCAAGCGATTACAAAATTACTTATTCCATACAAAGGTCAAGGTCCATTTATAGTAGCTTCTGGATTCAGTCCGCAAGACACGGAAGCTTATCCTGGAGGTCCTGGTGTAGGCAAGTCTTGGAGTTTCACTAGAGCAACATATATTACTTCTGGCGTTACTACAATTTCTGGTATTTCTTCTGACAGGGAAATTCAGGTATATGGTTATTATGGTAACGATAAGAATCCAGGAACTTCCGGTAACATATTTATCAATCAAGTATTACCGACAATAATTGTAAGAGCTAATTCTTACTTTACAAGTGGTAATATTAGTATTGGTAGCAATGCTTTAATACTTAGAAAACGTTCATTCGATGGCTCTGGTATAATTTCTGTTGAATCAACCTCTACAAATGTTTATTCAGCAAATACGCCAGAGAATACAGTATTATATTCCTTCTCCGGAACTGCTCTAGAATCTTATTCATCAGATATTTCAGAAGACTTTGTTCTTTATACATTCTCATCAGGAATTACTTCTGAAAGAAAAACAAAATCCTATGAATCTGCAGGAAGTATTTCATTCAGTGGACAAAGTTCTGCGTTCTTCGTTCCAAACTATCCTGGATCAGGAAACATTGTATTTATTTCTAGAACAGTTGATCATACTTATGATACATGTGATAATGTCATTGTTACATGTGATGACCAAGATTCTGCAGATGTAAGCTTTGTTGCAAATCCACCAGAGAATACTCAACTATTTACAATATCTGGAAATGCAATTACTTCGGAAATTGCAACTTATACATTTACTGGAATAGGCACTCACGTTATTTCTGGTGGATATGCAAATATTAAAGTTATATCTGGTGCTGGAGAAAATACTGCATTATTTGATTTTTCAGGACAATCTTCTAATTCTAGAACTAAGGTATACGTTGGATTTGGTAACCTATTTACAATTGACGGTGTATCTCAATCATTTGGAGCTAAGATTCCAAGTGATACAGTTCTCTATAAAATTTCTGGTAATGGAATTGTTGAATACAAAAAGGTATATACAAAAGTTGGAATTGGACTCTTTGACACCTTTGGTGATGCATCTACAAGAAAAATTAATGGATATTCTATATCAGGAATTGGTGCAATTAATGTTTCTGGTCAACTAATTCATCCAAACATTAAGTTTATTCCTGCAATCAAAGGACTTAGTATATTCAATATTGTCGGCGCATCTGATAATAATACTACTAGACCTGCAACTGGATTTGGATCATTCTTTACACTATCTTCTGGCAAACAATCCTTTACGTATTCTCTTTACACAGGCATTGGCACAATGTATACAATTTCTATTGATGCAATATCTATTAATAATCCATATCAAATACCAAGAACCTATACAGTCATCATTTAATTCTGATAAATAAATCAGAAGAAATAGTAATTTGAGTCGTATAGTACTATGACCAAACAGGTACAGCTTAGAAGAGGAACATCAGCCGAACATACAGTATTTACGGGGGCATTAGGAGAAGTAACAATTGACACCACTGTAGATGTAGCAGTCGTGCATGATGGGGTGACCCCCGGCGGCCATTACTTGGTTGGAACTGGTTTTGGTGCTACAGTATCCCAAAGTCTCGTAAATAAAAGCTTTATTGGTATTGGAACTACTTCATCATCGATTAATCTTCCAGATTTAAAGTTTATATGCATCGGTGACGGAGTATTTGAGGGTGAGTTATTTTTAAGAAGTCTAAACGTTTTTTACGATCCATTTGTAACTAGAACAGCGACTTTAAATGATGTAAATCCAAATTTTATTTCGGGTATTACAACAAATAATATTAGGGTAGGATATCTGGTTGAAGATACGACCGGTAATAAAATTTCTTTGGGGACAACAGTAACATCTATTGGAATAGGAAGTGTTGGCATATCTTCTGCACATACTCAAGTCGGATCTTCTAGCACAAATGTTATAAAGTTTACTAATCCACTTGCTGGTCAAACAAATTTATATGACTTGACAGTTGTTAATACGGCAGTTCTAAACGATGTAGGAATCTTTAGTGGTAGAGTAAACAACTTCTTTGCAACTTCTGGTATTGTAACCACTGCAGGAATTTCAAGTGCTAGAGTAGATGATTTCTTTGCTACTTCTGGTATCGTAACCACTGCAGGAATTTCAAGTGCTAGAGTAGATGATTTCTTTGCAACTTCTGGTATTGTAACCACTGCAGGAATTTCAAGTGCTAGAGTAGATGATTTCTTTGCTACTTCTGGTATCGTAACCACAGCTGGAATCACAAGCGCTAGAATAGATAATCTTTTCGTAACTTCTGGTATTGTAACCACTGCAGGAATTTCAAGTGCTAGAGTAGATGATTTCTTTGCAACTTCTGGTATTGTAACCACTGCAGGGATTTCTAGTGGTAGAATCGACAATTTCTTTGCTACTTCTGGTATTGTAACCACAGCTGGAATCACAAGCGCTAGAGTAGATGATTTCTTTGCAACTTCTGGTATTGTTACAACCTTATTTGTAACTACAGAGTATATTGATACTGCAAATATTAATGGTGGTATCGCTACTAGTTTTAACATTACAAATGCTTATGTGGCTTCAGGTATCATAACCAATCTCTACACTACAACTTTATCAGCTAATGATGGTTATGTAGCTTCAGGTATCATAACCAATCTTTATACCACAACTTTATCAGCTAATAATGGTTATGTAGCTTCAGGTATCATAACCAATCTTTATACCACAACTTTATCAGCTAATAATGGTTATGTAGCTTCAGGTATTGTAACTGATCTTTATACCACAACTTTATCAGCTGATAATGGTTACATAAACTCTGGAATTATCACCACTGCAGGTATTTCTAGTGCATTCGTAACTGATCTTTTCGTAGCTTCTGGTATCATAACCACTGGTATCGTTACAACGTTATTTACTCTTACGGAGTATGTTGATACGGCTAATATTAACTCTGGAATTATCACCACTGCAGGAATTTCTAGTGGTAGAGTCGATAATTTCTTTGCAACTTCGGGTATCGTAACTACTGCAGGGATTTCTAGTGCAAGAATAGATAACTTATATGTAACTTCTGGTATTGTAACCACTGCAGAAATCACAACTGCAGAAATCACAACTGCAGAAATCACAACTGCAGGAATCACAAGCGCTAGAATAGATAATCTTTTCGTAACTTCTGGTATTGTAACCACTGCAGGAATTTCAAGTGCTAGAGTAGATGATTTCTTTGCTACTTCTGGTATTGTAACAACCGCAGGAATCACAAGCGCTAGAGTCGATAATTTCTTTGCAACTTCTGGTATCGTAACCACTGCAGGAATCACAAGCGCTAGAGTAGATGATTTCTTTGCAACTTCTGGTATCGTAACCACTGCAGGAATCACAAGCGCTAGAGTAGATGATTTCTTTGCAACTTCTGGTATTGTAACCACTGCAGGAATCTCTAGTGGTAGAGTAGATGATCTTTTTGTAACTACAGGTATTGTAACAACCGCAGGAATCTCTAGTGGTAGAGTAGATGATCTTTTTGTAACTACAGGTATTGTAACTA
>Ga0194123_10001170_pt1 | contig 41420 bp, 43 predicted proteins | sample TA2MahsurfametaG_5_FD_155479 | JGI IMG/M metagenome (GOLD analysis project Ga0194123, IMG submission 155479) | Freshwater microbial communities from Lake Tanganyika, Tanzania - TA2015023 Mahale A surface | ecosystem: Environmental > Aquatic > Freshwater > Lake | place: Tanzania: Lake Tanganyika... | reverse complement strand
GTCTGACCCAGGTACAGCGTGAGAAGCTCCGTGGCTCCCTCAACGAGCTCGAGGCCATCCTCAAACCCGGCTCCACACCCGAGATCGTCTACCTCGGTACACCACACAGCAGCACCGACTCGATCTACTTCGCCCTGCAGCGCGAACTCAACTACGACATGCGCATGTGGCCCGCCAGGGTCCCCGCTGACACCACCCCCTACAAAGGCGCTCTAGCCCCTCTGATCGAACGTCGCGTTGGTCAGGCCAACGGACGCCCCACAGACACCCGCTTCAGCGACGACGAGCTGCTCCAACGCGAGCTCTCCATGTCGCCCATGCAGTGGAAGCTCCAGTTCCTCCTCGACGCCACCCTCAGTGACATCGAGCGCTACCCACTGCGCTGCGCTGACCTGATGGTCACGACCATCGATCAACACCTCCCTGAGGTGGTCGTCTACGAGAAGGCCAAATACCTCGCCCTCGATGACCTGCCCTGTGTGGGTATGGCCCATGACCCACGCTTCTACCGCCCCGCTCAAGTTGAAGGCACAGTGCCCTCAGGAGAAGTGCCCACTGTCATGGCCCTGGACCCCAGTGGTGGGGGCTCTGACGAGTTCGCATGGGCCATCGTCAAGGCATGGGCTGGCAACTACTACCTGGTGGAGTCAGGTGGACGTCTGGGGGGCGTTGGCGAGAGCTTGTGGGAGAAGATCGCCTCCCTGGCCAAACAACACCACGTCAACGAGATCCTGGTCGAGACCAACTTCGGTGGCCTCGAGGTCTACGCCCAGCTCCTCAAGCCCTTCCTGGTGAAGGCCAATGCCAACTGCCGGGTGGAACCGATCCGCTCCAACCAGCGGAAGGAGCTACGGATCATCGACACCCTGGCCCCTGTGATGCAGACGCATCGCATGGTGGTGGACCGCAGGGTCGTTGAAGCCGACGCAGAGCTCCTCAAGGCCGCTGTCGAGGACAAGGACAGCTCCTACAGCCTCTTCTACCAAATGACCCGCCTCACGGCGGACAGAGGCTCGCTCCTGCACGATGACCGCTTGGATGCCTGGGCCATGTGCGTCCAGTGGTTTCAGCAGCAAGCTGCACAAGACCAACGCACACAGCAGCAAGCCCGCTTGCAGGAGCTCCTCGAGGCTGAGGTGGCTGACTTTCGCGGCCGTGTGCTCATGACCGCTGATCGCGCTGCCATGGGCATGTCCATCGAACAGGCGCGCATGGCTGACGCTGGCGGCGCTCACAGCTGGATCTAGCCTTGCCACATGGCAACTGTTTGTATGACCTACGACCCGAAGTGGCGCCGTGAAGATGAGTGCCGGCTGGAGTGGCTGGACAAGCTCTACCGCCTGGACGGGCGGCAGCACGATTGCCACCCCAGCCACGGGTTGTACACCGGGCTGGTGGCCAAGTGGGGGCAGATGCCCTGGAAGGTGAGCTAGCGGCCTTGTCCGCGGTATGCCTTGCGGCCGGGCTTTGGCTTGCTGCCGCGGCCACTGCCTTGAGTTGTCTTGTGATGCACCGGCTCCTTGCGGGGTACGGCCCCGGTGCCGGTCTTGGATTTCACGGCCATTACTGAAGTGCCTCCAGTGCGTCACGAAGGTTGGCGGTACGGAGCTGCTGTTCTTTCTCCGCCGTGAGGTGGTGGCTGGTGACGTAGCAGCAGTTGGTGAACCCGTCCTCTGTCAGGCAGACCTGGATCAGTTCAGGTTCAAGGCAGTCGATGGTGAGCATCAGTCTGGTGTCATTGTCATCAGTCGCTCCAGCTCTTCTGGAGTAGGCATCGCTGCGCGTATGTCTTGAATCGGGACAGACGCTTCGATAGTTGTCGTGATGTTGTTGTCCTTAAGGAAACGCATCCCTGCTTGTATGCCGGCAAGGCGCTCACGTGGATCATCCGACTGGAGCATTTCTTTAATGCTCTCGCCAACTAACCCATGTATTTGGGCTAGGAACTCTTCCGAAGCGCGTGACACAGAGCTACCCTCGGGATGTACTTGACACCATTCAAGCAATGGCAGGCAAAGGCTGTAAGGGCAAGGGCTCTAAGGGCGGCGGCAAGAAGGGCTACTGATGGTCGCCAGCCAGATTGCTCCCAATGTCTGGCGTGTTGAGGACACCAATCCTGCGCACGTCTACATGGCGATCTGGCGCTGCACGTCGCAACAGATCGTGCGGTTCTTCGCTGACCCGGAGACCGCCAAGAACTTCGCAACCAACGGACGAACGGACAGCTGATGTACAGCGGTGAGCGCCAGATCGTGAACGTCGGGCCTAGTGGTCCGTTACGCGACTACCGCTCGCCTGAGCAGGCCGGGCGGAACGCTGCTCTGCCGTTTCAGCAGATCTCTCAGTTCCTCGACAACTTCGTCAAGACGGCCAAGCCGGTGTACGACGCCTACGTCAGTGGGCAAGTTGCGCAGGAACGGGCCAAGATCATGGCCCAGCCAGAAGTGCTGGATGCCTATCGGCGTGGTGACGATGAGGCGAAGGCCTTCATTAGTTCGCTGCGTCCGCAGACGAGAGACTTCGTAAATGAGTCGATCGTCAACGCTGGCTTTGAGCAGTATCAGAAGACGCTGCCTGTGCTGGTCAGCCGCGATCCTGTTCTGACGAGCGCTCCACCAGCGGGCGTATCTGAGGCGGAGTTTGCCAAGACCAAGGCGCTTCGGTTCAAGGAGCTCGAGGAGCAGGCAGGTCAGGCCGCTGGCTTCCAGACGATCGATCCTGAATGGCTCGGTACGCGCATACCTGAGATCCAGCAGATCAATGGTGCGGTCAAAGCGTTCGCCTATCAAAAGCAGCTTGAAGCGCTTGATAAGCGCGACAGCGACGCAATGGCGCGAGGCTTCGGCTCCGTCATGTCGGAGCTCACCACGCGCAGGGGACAGGCAGTTGCGAACAACCGCTATCAAGACTTCGCTGAGGGGTTAGATGAGTGGTGGACACGCAACTCCACTCAGTGGCAGGAGACGCGGACGCCTCAGCAGATCCTCGACATCACGTGGCAGGGCTTCACAGCGAAGTACAACGAGCTGCTGCAGATGGGCGAGCTGGCAGACGTTGATGCTGCTGACAGCTTGCTGGCAACGATGACTGCGTTGTCGCAGTCCAGCGTCAAGCTCAAGTCTGGGCAGTCGCTTGGCGAGATGAGCTTTGGCGATGGCAGCACGCTTGGTTCCAAGCTGGCTGAGTTGCGCCTGAAGCTGAAGCCTCTACGCGACAAGTTGGAAGAGGACGAACGGTGGAAGCAGACGATGCCACTGTTCCAGCAGGCAATGCAGCCCGGTGCATCTGATGCGGTGCGTGCTCAGGCAGCAGCACAGCTGCCGGCCGTGTTCAGCGACCCGCGGCAGATGATGCAGGCCTATTCGATGTTGAATCAGGCCAGCGGGATTGCGGATCAACCAACAGATGCACAGCAGCAGACGATGGCTTTGCTGCAGATGGAGCTCAACAAGGATGGATTGAACTACCAGCAGAAGAAGGACATGGTGCTGAACGCACCTGGCCTGACATGGGAGCAGCGGTTGAAGTTTGCGCCGCAGGTGCAGGGCGAGCCGAATCAAGAGGCACGTTCGATCGCCGCTGCACGCCAGTACAACGCTCTTGAGATCGACCAGGCCGGGGAGTCGATCGCCCAGGTGTATGCCAAGGCGAAAGCAGAGGGCAGGCTGAATCAGGGTGTTGGCACTCCAGATGCTGAGACGGCTGCCCGCAGTGCAGCAATCGCCGCCACGCGGATGACGGAACAGCGTGTTCAGCAGATGCGGGAGCAGGGCAAGGCCCCGTCAGCCGATGAGGTGACAGCGATCTTCCGCAACGAGTTGGACGCATACACCCGCTCAACCATGCAAAGGGTTGGAGCCGCCGCACGTGAGCGGCCGCAGTCGTTTGCTCAGGTCGTTACCGGTGAACTGGATGCGGTGCGGCAGAACCTGGCTCGCAACGGCGGCAAGCCCACCGTTGACGTGTTCCCTGAAGCGGTGCGTCAGCGTGCTGTGCAGCAGGGTTACAGGAACGATTACGTCGGGGTTCAGCGCTACTTCCTCAACAGGATGAAGAGCGCCACAGAAGATGACGGCAAGGGCGGCCAGCGCCAGGTGTTCCCTGATCCAGCCAAGGCTTATCGGGAAACAATGCGTTCGGTGAAGGGTGCAGATCAGTCCAGCGTTGCTCCACAGCCAGGCATCCTTCGTGCTGACAACAACCCTGGCTTGGTGTTGCTGCGCAAGGCTGGCGGAGTGCTCCAGTGGTTGTCTGAGAAGACAGGTACATCTGAGCGCTACCGCCAGTATCAGCAGCAGCAGTCTTCGCAGAAGGGGCAATCAGCTGTCAAACCGCAGCAAACGTCTGCGCAACCGCAGCAGAACATGGGCGAACAGCTGATTGGCGGTGCGCTCAACCTGCTGGTCGGCGCATCCCCAGCAGCGGCTGGTGAGATGCCAGGTCCTACGGCGCAGAAGCGTGAACAACCGCAGGTTGTTGGGCTCGAGAACATCTCGATCTTGGCTGAGCTGATGAAACTGCCGGGCCGTGCTGCTCGCGCTTTGGGTGTAACAACGCCAGTCCTGCCTCAGACCGCGGCAACCGTGCCGGTTAAGCCTGTGCCGCTGGCGATCAGCAGTGACATGCACCCCTTGTTCGTTGCGATTGGGATTAACGAGGGGACTCGCACGCCGAACGGCGGTTACACCAAGGCTTACTACGGCCATCGTGACCCTGGAAACGGCGCATGGAACGTCGGGACTGTGAGCGGCCAGCAGGGCGGCAGCCCTCAGGCCAGTGATAAGCGTTGGGCCGGCATCTTGACTCAGACCACTTCATCTGTGGTTCCAATCCTTGCTCGCGCTGGGCTCCCACGAAATAGTGCTGGGTTCCACCGCATCTTGTTCAACGTGCTGGATTTGAAAGTGCAAGCACCTGAGGCTGTGCCTGATTTCGTAAAGCGGTTGCCGCAGATCCTTCGACAAGGCGCGACTGTCGAGGCCATCGCCAAAGCGCGAGCTGATTCGTACATCAATCCCGCTACAGGGCGCCTTGAGGCAGGCGGTTTTGGCAACAACTACCAGCGACTGCTGCGGGATCAACGGTCCCGAGCAGGGACCTGGGACTACAAGCGGAGACTCTGATGCCAGCTCGTTACGACGCCACTACCGGTCGCTGGGTCTATGACGATCCGCTGCAGCCGGTTGCTTCTGCCAACGCACTACCTGCGGTGGGTACTGACCCGCTCGAGCAGAGCAAGTTCTTTGATCGCCGTGATGCCCAGATGGGCATGCAAGCGGGCGAGGCACTGACCAATCAGAACGCTGAGAAGCGTCCTCTGTTTGCCGAGAATCCCATTGGGGAGGCGTTCAACATCGCCGCCAATGCCGGCACCGCCCTGGTGACGGATTACCTGGACCTTGCTGCTGGTCTTGGCGACCTTGCGGTGCAGTCACAGGAGTACGTGGCGGGCAAGGGGTTCAAGCTCGACCAGGTGATGGACGACAGCGATAACCCTTGGACGAAGTGGCGTCGCACGACGTTTGAGCCACAGAGCCAAGCCGGTCAGCTGGTCAGCAACGTGGTGCGTGTTGGCGTGAGCCTGCTGACTCTGCCCAAGGTGGCAGCCAAGGGCGTGGTGCTGCCGCTCAAGGCGGCATCTCGTGTGCCTGTTGTCGGTCGCGGTGCGTCAGCTGCGCTCGGTGGCATCGACAAGGTGAGCAAGGCGTACAAGGGCCTGACTGCTGTTGATGGCACTGCTGACACGCTCGGAGCGCTGCAGTCGCTCCGGCGCACAGTCCCCAGCGCATCGAAGGACGCCAAGCTGCTCGATGACGTGATGCGTCACGACTGGCTGCTGGCCACCTACGACGACGTGGGCCGTGCCATCGCTGGCGGCAAGGCCGAGCTCACGGGTGTCGCTAACTGGTTCGACAACGTGAAGAAGAGCACGGCTGCACTGACGCAGCTGGGCAAGGTGAGCACGGGGCAGAAGATCAAGACGCTTGGTGAGGCCCTGGCCTGGGATGCCTTCGTCGCGTTCAACGTCTACGGCGAAGGCGACGCCGAGATGGACGAGACGTTCTCGGACTTCCTGGCGACGTTCGATAACCCGTTGGCGCAAGCGATCGGCTCGCCGCTGGCGACCGTGGCGGAGGACAACGCGCTGACGCGGAAGTTCAAGCAGATGATCGAGGGCATTGCGATGGCGGCCCCGCTTAACGCTGCCTTTGATATGTACAGGGTGTACAGATATGCGAAGGAGTTCAAGGCCGGCAGCGCCAACGTCAAAGCGGAGATGCTCCGCCGGCTCGGTGGTTCTTCGCAGGAGATTGGCGACAGCATTGGCCGCACTGCTTTCCCGATGCTGCCACCTGGCCGTCTGACGACGGACGAGCTGTTTGACACGCTGAACTTCCAGCGGTCGGTGGCTGATCAGCAGGCGGGTTTGACGCAGGGCCAGGCCGATCTGCAGCAGTTCATGGACAACCGCATGCAGCAGCAGGCTGCAGCGATGGAGGCTGCACAGGCCGCGGGCATGCCTTCGCCTGTGGCTGGCATGACGCAGGGGGCCTTTGACGAGGCGGCCATGCGTGCAGCTGGTGGACGCACGCTGACCGGTGCACCGGAGCCCATGGCACTGCCGGGCACCGGTTTACAGACGCCGCAGCTTGGCGCTGCAGAGGGGCAGGTGGGCCAGCCCGGCGCAACTCCTGCAGGCCTGCTTGGTGCCGGTGGTGGCCTGCCGGCTCCGGTGACCCCAGGGATGGTGCCCGTCACGGTGCGTGACCTCGGCTCCGCGGTGCCGCGGCCACCGGAGCCTGTCGTCACGCCGCAGACAATCCGCAGCGGCTTTGCGCAGGACGCGATGCGCGTGATCCGTCAGATGGAGGAGCTCACCTTTGTCGAAGGTGCTGACGGTGTGTTCACGCGCATGTCGAACAGCATCAAGCAGCTCGTGCCGCGGACCCGTGTTGATGCGTTGGAGTATCTGCGGAGCTTCCCGCCTCAGCTCAATGAGATGGGGATGCCCAATGGCGTGGATGCTATCTGGACCAATTTCATCTACGACCGTGGCCTGCAGGAGGGGTGGGCCAGCATTGATCCAGATACGTTCCAGATCCGGTTCAACCGTGCTGCAGCGGCTGAGTTTGACCGCTCCACTGCAGTGCTTAAGCAGGTCGAGGCAATCGACCAGGTGGATGAGCTGACTCAGTTCAACACTGAGCTGGTGGACGTTGCTGAGAGCTTCAAGGCTGCGCAGCAGGAGCAGCCGATTGATGTGGATGTGCAGCAGAGCGCACGCCTAGCGGAGATGGAGCAGGACCCTGCGATCCGTCTTGCTGCTGAGGAAGCCGCGGCCGCTGCTGATGAGGTGGACCGTCTCGATGCAGCAGAGGAGTTACGGCTGACAGAGGCGGAGCTGATGCAGGTGGCTGGGCAGATGACGGATGAACAGGTCGTTCGTGAAATGCTGGGCACAACACTTGACACCGTTCAACCACCTGACGTCATACGTGCAGAGATTGGACGTGGCTGGGAAGTGTATGACTCCACTGGTGAGTTGATTGGCAAGACGACCACACAGAAGGCAGCACGCAAGCTTGCCGATCAGCAGCTGCGCAAAGACCGCGATGCACTGTTGGCTCGTGCTCGTCAGATGGAGGCTGACGCAATGGACGAAGCGATCAATGTGCAGGTCGGTGTGCCTGTCTTCGATTCCGACATTGTGGGCAAGATCAAGCTGACCGATGCACAGATCAGCGCAGTGCAGGGCATCTTGCCGCAGCTTGACGGTTTGCTTGATGACGCCTGGCTCAAGCGTCGTGGTGAGACCGCGTTCTTCAACATCAATGAGCTTGGCCCGCAGAAGCGGACCTTTGAACTCACCCAGGGCGACATGAAAGCGTTGGGTGAGGGTATCCAGCGGGTGTTGCAAGACGCTGGCGACTTGAAGGGCAGCCCCAAGCTGCGTGCATTGCGCAATCTGGCCGACAAGCTAGATACGCAAATGAAGCTTCTTGCTCCAGAAGCAAGAGCCAAGAAACTCGTCGATGACCTCACGCGAGAAGCGATGAGCTTTATCGATGACGGCAAACTCTGCGATTACCTCTGATGGCCTTCTGTTCTCCTAACGCTTCGCCCAATTTCATTGAGCGCACAGAGGCCAATGATCGTGGCGGGATCTTGGGTCAGGTGCTGCGCCAGGCCAATGAGTTCGACAACAACATCAAGCCTCGCAAGGGCTTTGATGCGCAGTGGATGAGTGACTATCAGGTCTTGTTGCGCAACACGCTCCCGATGGATTGGGAGCAGCTGACGGAGTATTACATCAAGGAGGGATGGATCACTCCACTCAAGGCTGCCAGCAAGAAGGCGGGCACCGACGTGTTCGGCCTCGGGAAGCTTGGCGCTGAGGAACAGGGCATGGCTGCTGCTGTCACCAAGACCTATCTCCAGTCTGTCGGTGGTGGCCTGCAGCAAGCTGCTGACAACTTCCTGCTGAAGGTGAATGCTGGCGAGGCGGCTACGCAGGAGGGTTTGTTCCTGGCCAGCCAGATGCAGCACGCCAGCCGCTTCGCTGGGTTTGTGCTCGGCTGGGATCAGGGTTACGGCCGTGCTGTTCGCGCTCAGGGTTTGCGGAATGCTGGCCCTGAAGTGATTCGGCGGAACACCCAGGAGATTGCCGAGTCAGGCGTGACTGAAGGAATGACCCAGGCGATGGGTGATGCCTTTCAGCAGATCGCCGCAAAGATGCAGGACCCTGCGCAGTACGTCGATGCGATTAACGACCTGGTGACTTTGGCCAAGCGGGTGAAGTTCGCTGACAGCCCGCTCAAGGCATTCCGCATCAGCAGCTCGATTGAGCTGGCTGGCAGTGCGTGGAATGAGGTTTGGGTAAACGGCCTGCTCTCGAGCCCGGCAACGATTGCCACCAACGCACTGAGCGTGACCTGGGCTGTAGCGCGTCCGATGGCTCAGTTCATGACCGCCAAGGCCTACGAGATCGCCGGGCTGCCAGGCAAGGAGTTTGCTCAGCAGGCCGCGGCGGAAGCTGGTGCGACGTTGAGCGCGATGTACACGGCGCTGAACGATGGCACCAAGCTCGCGTGGAATGCCTTCAAGACAGAGCAGAGCATCTACGCCCCGCTGACCGGAACGACGGAGCTTGCCAAGGGCCGTGCGATTACCGGGGCAGCCATGACTGAGATGGCTGCTCGCCGTGGCTGGGATCAGCAGGCAGATCAATACGCGGAGATGTTCGACACGCTTGGGCGGATCGTGCGCTTGCCCAGCCGTGCGCTGCTCGGCAGTGATGAGTTCGTCAAGCACTTGGTGGTGCGTGGCGAGGTGGCAGCACGCGGTGTTGAGTCCGCAGCGAAGGCCGGAGCGGACCTGACAGACAAGGCTGCGTTGAAGGGCTTCATCGATCAGGAGTTCGGCAAGGCATTTCGCCTCGATGCTCCTGATCCAAAGGACAAGTACGCCGTGCAGCGCGTGTACGACTACGCGATGGCGGTGCGCGACGAGGCCAATGTCGCCACGTTCCAGGAAGAGAACAGCTTTGCCAGCTGGGTGACGAAGATCAACACGAAGTTCCCGATGATCAAACCGTTCGTGCCGTTCGTGCGGACGCCGTTGAACATTCTCAAGCAGGGCTTTTACGAGTCCACTGGCCTGGGTGCTGCGATGAAGGCTGGTCAGCTCGTGATGGCCGATCCCACCAAGGCACACCTGGCCATCCTCGATGAGCTGCGGCGTGACCCTGGCGAGAGCTTCCGCGTGGCTGGGCAGATCGCCATGACCGGGGCTCTGGCCGCAACGATCTACGGCGGCGTGATGAACGGGCAGATCATTGGTGGTGGCCCTGGACGCTGGAGCAAGGGAGGCAAGGCCAGCGATCAGCAGCGTGCTTGGGAGCGTGCGTTGGCTGAGCAGGGTCGTACTCCGTACTCAGTGATGACGCCCTTCGGGGCAATGCCATTTGATCGCTTTGGTGAGCCGGTCGCCGTGGTGATGCGCATGGTGGCCGACGTCGCTCAGTACAGCGGAGAGATCAGCGATGCAGAGAAAGACGAGGCGATGTACACGATTGCTGGCATCGCTGTGTCCGGCTTGTATCAGGCGTCATTCCTGAAGGGCATTGATGACCTGATGGGTGCTGCGTTCGGTGACACCGACACCGGTGTGCTGAAGGCACGGGCAGTGCAGAACTACGTGGCAACGCAGACGCCATTTGGCAGCCTGCTGAACTTCATCGACAAGGCCACTGATCCCTACCGCAAGGCTTATGCCGGCGCTTCGTTCGCTGAGGTGATGCGCGTCCATGAGGACAGCCTTGGCACGGGCATCCTGGCTCGCTTTGCTGATCGCCTTCCTGGCGTGACGACCGCTCCGAACCTGATTGATCAGGTCACTGGTCTGCCTGTCCCGGTCTACCCAGGTATGGGTACGACGGGCTTGAACCCGTTCCAGATGGCAATTCCGTTCTTGCCTCGTGGTCAGAAGAGCGCTGACCAGACGTGGACGAAGATCTTCGAGATCATGGGCAGCTATTCAGAGGCCAAGCCGCAGGGATTGCGCTTGACGAATGCTGAGCAGCAGGCGCTGAACCAGGAGATGGCTGGCATCAGGCTAAATGGCTTGACGTTTGCTGAGTGGGTAAACAGGTTTCACGGAACGGCTGAGGTGCAGTCGTACATCAGGAATAAGAACGGTTCGCTGGTAGAGCTGCGTGACGGCGTTCAGTCGGAGTTCAGCAGGGTCAAGAGCCAGTACATGAATCAGGCACTGGACAACCTGTCGATGCGCAACACCAGCCTGCTGCAGCGTCGGTCATTCCTTGAGACTGCAAGGCAAAAGGCGCGTCAGAATGACTTGTCATACGAGCAAGACTTGTCGCAGCTCGATGCACTCTTTGAGCGTGCTCGTAGAGGCTTCTAGCGTTAGCTTAGGCAAGAGTGTCTAGCGCACTATGTCCGCGCCATCGTTCACATACAGCGGGAACGTCTACACGGGCGCTGCCGCTGGCACCATTGATTTCGCACTGACTTCACCTACTGGCAATCCCATTGCCTACCTGGAGCCTTCGCACATTCATGTGTACAAGAGCTCCAACCAGGGCTCAACCTGGACGGAGCTGACGCGCCCATCTCAATGGAACTTTGTAAGTGCTGGCACCGTTGCTCGTCTTGTAACTGGCATTGCAGCAGGCGATTGGATCAAGGTGCAGCGCATCACTCCATCAACTTCTGCATACGTCACCTTCCAGTCGTCTTCACTGTTGACGGCTGATCAGCTAAATGACGATACGCTCTTCAATACCTATCTCAACCAAGAGCGCTACGACCAAGGCGATCAGTCAGCAGTAGTGGCGGCAGCCGCCAGTGCAACGGCGACAAGTGCCTCCACCGCTGCGACGGCGGCTACTGCCACGGCCAACAGCGCCGCAGCTTCGGCGGCAGCGGCGACCAGCACGGCCAACGCAGCCTCATCTACGGCATCGACGGCCGCGGCAAACGCCGCCACTGCCCTATCCCAAAGCAACACTGCACTTAGCCAAAGCGCGGCGGCGGTCTCAACGGCGAACAATGCCTCCTCTACGGCGGCGTCTGCCTCGTCTGTTGCTGCAGCTGCCGATGCCAAGGCGGACAGTGCCATCACGGCGATCAGCACCTCGGCTGTGTTCACGCCTGTCGCCAACGTGGCGGCCATCCCGGTTTCTCCCACTGGCGGCCAGGCCATCCAGGTCACTGACTCAACCGGGATCCAGAGCTTCACGCCATTAAATGGGTTGCCACCAGGCTTTGTTGGCGACCCAGGCCTCAGTGCTCGCATCCAGTACAGCGCTGCCACCAGTAGCTGGGTGTGGTTTGGCTACTTCGCCTCTGACTCAGACACCCGCTACCTGAAGCAGTCGGGCGGGACGTTGACTGGCCAGCTCCGTGGTGACGACAGTGCATTGGCCGCGACACCGGGCTACGCCTTCGATGGAGACCCTGACACCGGCATGGGCCGGCTGGGCGCCAACGAGCTGGCTCTGATCACAGGTGGCGTTGCTCGGCTGACCTTTGATGCAGCCGGCAATGGGGCGTTCACTGGCCCAGTGACGATCCCGAATGGCTCAACCGTCACTGGCTACCTGGATGCGGCAACTGCAGCCAGCACCTATCTGACCACAGCCGCTGCCTCCAGCACCTACCAAACACAGGCCGCGATGAGCGGCTACCTAGCGACAAGCGCCATCGGCACCACCGTGCAGTCATATGACGCAGACACGGCCAAGACTAACGTCGCTCAAACATTCACCGCCGGTCAGCGTGGCGCTATCAACACACTCACCGATTCCGCAACTATTACAGCGGATCTTGCAAATGGTAACAACTTCTCTGTAACTCTTGGTGGGAACCGAACACTAGCCAATCCTACTTACTTGGGATCTGCTAACGGGCAAAGTGGTGTTTTCATTATTAAGCAGGATACTACTGGTGGTAGGACACTCTCTTTCGGCAGTCATTGGAAGTTTCCTGGGGGTACAGTTCCGACCCTTACTACTGCTGCTAATGCTGTTGATATTATTGCTTACTATGTTGAGTCAGCAACTCGCATCACTGCTCGCTTTATTGGTGACGTGAAATGAGCATGATCCAAAGTGACCTGCTTCTGGGTCAGGAAGGTGGCGGTGGGTACACCATTCCCAGATCCCTTCGTTTCAATAGTAGTGACAGTGCCTACTTGTCCCGGACGCCATCATCTGCCGGGAATCGTAAAACGTGGACCTGGGCGGGGTGGGTGAAGAGGAGTGCGTTGTCTGGCGCAAACCAAGCCCTTTTCACCGCTTGGACAGCAACAAATGCCACCGGCTTTCTACAGTTTTATTTTTTTGATGGGGCCAATGGAGCTTATCCGGCTAAATTGGCGCTAGGGACTGGAGCTGCGTCCCTCTTATTTACCCAGCAAACATTCAGAGATGTTGCTGGCTGGTATCACATCGCACTCGCCGTAGATACCACGCAGGCTACTGCTGCTAACAGAATAAAGATCTACGTCAACGGGGTGCAAGTTACGCAGTTCCAATTAGACAATGTTAGCGCAAATGTTGCTCAGAATAGCGACTTAGGCGTAAATGCTGCTGGTATCCATGTTATCGGGGGCAGAACGACAGATGGTTCATCTTTTATTTGGCATCAAGATGGCTACCTTGCCGACATCCACTTCATCGACGGCCAAGCCCTAACCCCCAGCAGCTTCGGGGAGTTCGATGCCAATGGTGTCTGGCAGCCCAAGGCATTTAGCGGCGGCAGCTACGGTACGAATGGTTTCCACCTCGACTTTGCCGACAACAGTGCAGCAACTGCCGCCGCATTAGGGAAGGACACTTCTGGCAACGGGAACAACTGGACGCCGTTTAACATTTCGGTCGCGGCAGGTGCAGGAAACGACAGCCTCGTAGACTCCCCCAGCCAGATCAGCGGTCAAACAGACTCCGGCGCGGGTGGGACTGTGGTGGGGAATTATTGCACTTGGAATCCACTTGTTTACAGCAGTGGGCTATCAAATGGAAACCTAAATGTAGCAGCAAGTCAAGCACGCGGCACTCAGAACGTATTTGATTATCAGTGTTACTGGGAGATCACGACTACGGGAGGTATAACAGACGCAGGTGTTCAGAAGGCAGATGGCACAGCAAACGTAATTACCGTTGCATCTGGTAAAACCTACGGGTTCAGAACTGGCTCGCGCTCTGTTCAATATATCAACATCACGGATTCAGGATCTTGGACAACGTGGCTAACATCTGCGCACATTGGCTCTACTGAACCTTATTTCCCGTATGTGACTGGCGGAGCTGGAGCAACTTCAATCCTGAATGCTGGCCAGCGAGCTTTTGCAGCAACAGCGCCGTCTGGTTATAAGGCACTCTGCACCGCCAACCTGCCGACGCCGACGATTGCCAACGGTGCCACGGCGATGGACGTGAAGCTCTACACCGGCAATGGCTCAACGCAGGCCATTAGTGGGCTGAACTTCTCGCCTGACTTGGTGTGGGTTAAGAGTCGCGCATCTACGCCTACTGCTCGCAACCACGCCTTATTTGATGTTATACGAGGAGTGGGCAACATTCTTGTAAGTAATCAAACTAATACAGAGCGGACTGGAGCGACTAATAGCCTTGCTTCGTTTGACTCAGCAGGGTTCAGTCTTGGCGCTGATACAACTTACGCCTATGTAAACGAAAACACTCAATCCTACGCCGCCTGGTGCTGGGACGCCGGTTCATCAACAGTCACCAACACACAAGGCAGCATCACTTCTCAGGTGAGGGCTAATGCTAGTGCGGGGTTCTCAGTGGTTACTTATACGGGGACGGGCGGCACCGGCACTGTTGGACATGGGCTCGGCGTAACGCCATCAATGATCATTGTCAAAAACCGCAGCAATGCTGTTAATTGGGCTGTCGCACATGCAGGCATTGATAGCAACAGATGCCTGAATCTGAACACAAGCGTTGACGCATCAACGGCTGGATTCTTAGGGCTTAACAAGAGCGACTTCACATCAACAACTTTCACTGTCAATTACGGCGACACAAATACAACCGTCGTCAACGGGTCAAGCAATAATTACGTCGCCTACTGCTTCTCCCCAGTCTCGGGCTACAGCGCCTTTGGTAGTTACACCGGAAATGGCAGCGAAACTGACGGTCCCTTTGTTTATACCGGGTTTAGGCCGAGGTGGGTCCTCGTAAAGCAAACAACTGCCATTGGCGGCAACTCAGACTGGGCCATCTTTGATGCGGCCAGAAGCGGTTACAACGCAAACAATAATTCGCTGTATCCAAGCAAAGCTAATCCAGAGGATCATTACGTACTTGCTACTGAGATGGACTTGCTTTCTAATGGCTTCAAGCCTAAGGCAAGCCGCTATGTGATCAACTCTCCTGACGCTACATACGTCTACGCCGCCTTTGCTGAACACCCCTTCGCCTACGCCCGCGCCCGATGACACAAACCCCGGACTCGTAGTGAACAAGCCTTCTGGGCCACGCCCCATGTAACACCGCACCCCCAGCCATGTTCCTTCTAGACGGCAAGCCACTGTCTCCCGACGTGGCCTTCACTGATGTCCACGGGATTCTTCGACCCGCCAACTTTTTGCGCTTGGCGACACCGGAGGAGCGCGAAGCAGCAGGTGTGACGGAAGTGCCTGACCCTCCGACCTGGGACCAGAGATTTGCATGGGGCTACTCGGAAGACGGCACCCTGATCTGGAAAGACCACGCTCAGCTCGTTGAGCAGTGGTGCGATCAGACCCGGACCACTGCTGGCACCCTGCTGCAGCCCACCGACTGGATGGTGATCCGCGAAGCAGACAACGGTGTGGTCATGTCGCAGGCGGTCAAGGACCGGCGCCAGGAGATCCGCCTGCTGTCCGGCCAGAAGATCGCCGCCATCCAGGCCACCACCACGACGGAAGAGCTGGCGGCTTATGTCACTGGGCCGGATTACAGCCAGTGGGAGCCGCAGCCTGAGCCGCCTTTGGTGGACACCATCGAGTTCAGCGGTGGGGTGACAGGCGCTGCGATCATTGGTTGAAGCCTAGATCTGCGGCCTCAAGTCGGTACGCTGCTCATAGCTTTTGCAGCACCGTGCTTGAGGTCGCATCTGTTGTTGGGGTAGCTGCAACAGGCGCCCTATGGAAGATGGCTGTGGAGCACGGCTCCATGAAGCGAGGGATGGATGCAATCCTCAACGAGGTGCGACTCCTTCGATCTGAATTGCAGAAGGATATTCGTCTGTTGGAAGACGACCTGCGTGATCATGAGGTGCGCATCCGCAGGCTGGAACACGGAACCTTGCCAGATGTCAAGGATTAAGTAGGGTTGATTCAGACGCCCTACAGCAGTGGATCGCATCAGTGATTACGTCGCTCTTGCAGTGGCAGTCCATGGTGTTGCACTGGTCATCGTGAACATGACCCCAACGCCAAAGGACAATGAAGCATTGAGCAACTACCGCAGGCTTGCGGTGAAGGTGTACCGGGCTATTGAAGTGCTGGCTGGGATCGTCAGCCCAATGGTCAAGAGGTAGGTCGTGCAACCCTTTGTTGTCGGCCAAGAGCTGGAGTTCAGGCAGGAAGCAACCAAGCGGACACTGCTCGACCTATTCGAGTCAGAGGACTACGAGGGGCTCTTCAACACCGCCATGCTGCTGAACACTCTCTGGCATCAACAGACGGTGATCGCCAGATGGTTCGCCCATGAAGCCTCCGAGAACCTGGGCGAGGCCTGGGAAGCTCACAGGGCTAGGTGATCATCTTGGTCTGGTGGTTGGGGTCGCTCTCGTCCAGGTGGCACTCGGGGCCGAACCCTGTGGCCAGCAGCTCTTGTAAAAGGTTGGGCGACGTTTGTTCAATAGGCGCCTCTCTTGTTAAAGGTTCGGCCTTTTTGCTGACACGTTCCTGGTCAGCAGCCTCAAGCGAAGCGATCCAGCTGTCGTAGGCCTCACGGGAGGGGATCTTGGCAGGAAGCTTCAGCCACTTCCGTGCTTCCTTAGGGCAGCGGAAGAACATGCTGGCTCTGCTGGTGCAGGCGATGTAGTACCGCCCGTTCCAGTCAACGCCTGTCTCCACGCTGGTGTAGACGCTGAGGTGCAGTCGTTCTCGCTTCATGGCTTGCAGGTGAGATACCAGCCGCCAGAGCCACCAGGCATCCAGCGTGGGTTCCAGTTCTTGCGGCTGTAGGCAATGCCAGCTCCCTTGCTGGTGTTGAGGTAGCCGCCGCCAACCAAAGAGGCCTCGCCATTGGGATCGTTGTGGATCCAGGCAATGTCGGTGTAGCCGATAATCACTGACCAATGGCCGCTGCCACTGGGGGATGACACAGGCCCCTTGTGCAGCCAGCCCACTGCAACGGGCCGGCCCGCATCAATCTCTTGCTCCAGCAGCCGTGGGTTGCCATCGGTGTGGAAGTCAGCCCGCAGGCCAAGCGAGCGCAGCGCTGCCAACTGTGCCTGGGCGCTGGTGGTGTCTCCGAACTTGGCCCGGATCGCGTTGTAGGCGTCATCGCCCACGACCTTGCCCCAGAACATGGCGAGCATGGCGCAGCTGGAGGAGAAGCACTCGCGGTAGCCGGTGCCGCTCTTGTTGTCGTTCTGGCTCTGCCAGCGCACGTTCAGCGGATTGCGTGGCAATGCCTCCCCTTGCACCGGACGCTCCTGGTTCATCAGAGCGATCAGGCGATCGGCATACACGGGCAGGGTTGCGTACCCCTGGCGCTGCAGATCCTTTGCTGCCTCGTTGCGGTTGGACGCGTGGTTGACGCCTTTGTGTTGTTTCCAGTCGAGGTACCACCGCTTGACCAGATACTTCACTGCCGCGTCAAAGGACGGGAAGTCGATGAACGAGTCCTGGATCGTGATGGTCTTGCCGTTCACCACCTCCTGGGTTTGCTTGCTGGTGCCAGGCCCCTTCAGTCCGAATGGGTTCTTTCGGCCAGACATGTGCTTGCCACGGCCTGACTCGAGGGCCCACTGAGCAGCGACAAGTTCTGGATACTTGGCGCCGTGCTTCTTCGCCGCGCCTTCAATCCCAGCCCAGGTGTTTTCAATGTCTGCCGGGCTGCGCCATTCCTCAACCCAGTCGGCGTTTTCTGCCAGCAGGCACGGATCTGCTTGCTTGATTTGCCAGCCGAGTTTGACAACGGCACGCATCTGGTGCTCGAGGCCCTCGTAGTTGTCCCAGAACTCCAGCCAGCGCTGGTCAGTGAATTGGACGTCTTTGATCGTCATCAGCAAAAGAGGGGGTGTGACCCCCTCCGGTAGACCTCGGCTTTCACCGATTCAAGGCTAAAAAGCTGTTGACGCATGGCAAGTGCCAAGGTCAAGCTGCCACCTTTTCTTCTCCTTTGTCGTTGGCGTCTTCTTTGACCAGAACGATGCAGTCGCCATCAATCTCGACGTTCACGTAGTCCCCGTGGTTCAGGCCGATCTGTGTGGTGTAGGCCCGGCTGACGGGGATCAAGCCCTTGGGTCCCACCTTGAGGCGGTAGGTGGGCTCCTTGCCCAGCCCTTCAGGCATGTTCACGGTGAAGGAGCCAAGGTCATAGCCGTTCGCTTGGCTGAAGGCAGCGAAGAACTTTGACTTCTGCAGCGTGCGCCGACCACCGCGGCTGGCAGTGTAGCCAGCACCTTCAATAAGAGTTTCCAGCTCCACACCCTCATTTGCCTTGAGGTAGTTGAGCAGCTCTTCGCCTTGGAGACGTGCCATGTGACATACACTTGTACGGTGTCAAGTGTATATCAATAGAAGCTGAGCTGACCAGCCTTGTTCATGTAGCTGAAGTTCATTGCACCTTGCACGCCGCCCAAGATGGCATTGCCAATCGTGAAGCCCAAGTTGCCAGTTGACGGCTGTGTTGGCCCGATGTACTCAGGCTTCAGTCCCTTGATCGGCTTGAGCGGATCGAAGTAGATCTCTTCGCGGTACGGCTTGCTCAGGCTGATCACAGAGCTGGTGTAGTCAGCCTGTGCAGATGCAAGCTGCGCCCCGTAGGTCTGTGCACGCCAGCCGAACGACGGGATCGTCAGCTTCGACATGGTTTGATTCAGCATCGACGCTTCGTTGTTGCTGCGCTTGATCGTGGCTGCAGCACGCTCCGTCATGTCCTGCATGCCCAGTGCGTAGCGCCCCAGTTGTTGGGCGTACTCACCCTTGATCGTGCTGTTCAGCAGGCCCAGGCGCACCTTGCGTGAGGTGGCATTCACCTCCAGCTCGCCCCAGCGCTGGCCGAGCTGCTTGGCAGCTTGCATCATCAGCAGCTTGCCGGTCTGTCCTCCGCCCTGGCGGTCAGCACCACGAGCACCCGATTTACTGTCCTCCACCAGGGCGGCAATCTTGTTCAGCTGCCAGCCCAGGTAGTCACGCTGCTCCTCCAGCGCAAGGCTTTGCACCAGTTCCTCGGTGTCCTTGTTGAGCTTGCTGGTGGTCTGTGCGCTCTCGAGTGCCGTCTGGTTGACCTGGTTCAGGTATTGCCTGGTGGTCTCCAGCGTGTCGATCGCCAGGGCCTGCATGCGGTACGGGTAGTCGACCGATGCCTTGGCGAACTCCGTGTTCTGCTCCAGGGCAGCGCGGCTGGTGATCTCTCCGATCCGAGAGCTCAGCTGCTGCGATGCGGCGCCCAGCATCTGCGACTGGTTCGCCTTGTAGTCCGATGCCTTTTGCCGCTCGTTGAAGCGCAGCTGCTCGACACGGGCTTTGTCCCACCACCACTGCGTCTTGGCCGCCAAGTTGGCCAGGCGATATTCCTGCTTGTCCCGCCTGAAGCGGGCCTTGGCTTGCTTCTCAGCGGCCTTGTACTGCGCATCGGCTTGGCTCTTTGCCGAGGCCGCACCAAAGATTGAGGAGCCGATCCCGGCGACAGCTCCAATGACGGCGCCAATAGGAAATGCCATCAGCCCACGCTCCTGGAACGATCGTTGTAGTTGCCTTCCCAGATGGCGCTTGTCACCGTCACGGGCAAGTAGCTGTCACTCTCAACGATAACTCTGCACTCCAGGTTCTTGCTATATACGGGTGCGCGGAATGAGCCTGTGTCAACGAACTTTGTTTCAGTTGTCAGAGTGTTGTTGAGCACGTTAAGAGCACGGCTTCTGTACTCGTAACGGCTGTCGATACTCCTGCCGTTGCGTTTTACCACTACGTCATAGAAGCCTGTGTTAAAGTGGTTTATCTGCCAGGTGGCGACCTGAAGGCGGCCGGCTTGCTCTCCAACCACTCGTGACCTGGCTTGATCTCTGGCGGGAACGAATGCTCTGGTGAACTCGTACTCCATCTTGTAGCGCCTGCCGATTGCCAGCTTTGAGCTGCTCCAGTCGCCCGGCACTGCACAGGTGATTGTGGTGCCTGTCGTGCCGCTGCCCAGTTCGTACATCTTTGGCCCGCTGTTATCTGTCCGTGTCACGATCGTCGTTTTACCCTGCATTTGATATGGCAGTGTGAATGTGGTTTTGTTTGTGGCCGCGTTAAAACTCGCTGCCACGTTATTGGTTGTGGTGGAGTCGCTATTGCACTCTGGGTACATCAGCAGGCGATCCATATGAATGGTCGGTTTGCTGACTTGATCCAGTTCCTCGCTGTTCATAAAGCAGCTGTAGGTTCCGTCTGGATACGACATGAGGAACCACAGCTCGTTGCCGATGAACTTGACCCAGATGATGTCACCATCAAATGTCCACTCGCTCCAGCTGGCCTGGCTTTTACCAAGGTTGTCGGTTGATGACTGCCACAAGTATTTGTACACATAGAGCTTCTTCTTGTCGTTTGGCGTGCGGCATACCATCATGTCAACCGTCTCGCCTACGTCCCAGTGGCTGGCTAGTCCGTCGATGTACTTCGGCACGGATGCCGTCAGGTTCAGGCTGCCTCCCAGGTTCAAGCCAAGTCGCCGAGTTTGCGTCTCGAAAAACTGAAACTCTCTGAAGTTTGTGTAGTTGAACTCGTTGGTTGCAAACAGCACTACCGGGCCGGCGATCTTGGGTCGCAGGTCAGGGTTCATCAGGATGTTGCTTAAGCGCAAGATCGTGGCGGTGCGTGGCGTCAGTACGTCCACGTCGGCAGGTCTGATCTGGAACTGACTGTTGTTGCTGAATGCCAGCAGTGTCTCGTTCACTGGCAGCAGCCAGTTCAAGCGTGTGCTGGTTTCGGATGACGCCCGCAGATCAATCGGATCTGTCTCCAGTACAGCGACTGATGTGTCAGGGAAGAAGTTGAAGATGTCATTTGTTTCACTCAAGACAACGCTTTCGCCTGCGCAGATTGCATAGCGGCCACGGAACAGCACATGGTCCTTGATCTGCTGCCCGACAAAGCTTGGCGTCGGCACAGTGGTCTCGTCTCCAGCCGTTCTCTGTCCCCAGCTCGGGAACGTATAGGTGTAGGTGATGCTGTTGTGCGTGACGCTTCTGGTGGCGCCGTCAGCAGGTCCCACAAAGAAGACCTGCTTTGCTGCCCGGTAGACCACCAGGGGCATGGCGTTCTCGTCCAGCTTGTACTTCTGGCCAGGGCTGAGTGTTTCTACCCATGTGCCCTCACCAAAGCTGCTGCCGTCATTGGTGACGAACTTCACCCAATAGTCGTCTTGTGCGTTCGCCGGCTCCGAGTCGATCTTCACGATGAACCCGTTGGATGCTCGAGCTGGCAGCTGGGAGAAGGTCGAGACGCTGCCACGGATGACGCGGGCCAGCGTGTTTGAGCGGCTGTCATCCAGCTGCAGGGTGAACGCCCCACCGTCGTTCTTGCTGACCAGCACCACAGCGCCATTGGCGGTCGCCGTGTAGCCCGACACGCCATTGATCCGTGTGGCCAGACCGGAGGCCACCGTCGCAGTGCTGATCGTGTTGTTGGTGTCAGTGACCTTGGGCGTGGTCACGGCCGTCAGCGCCGTTCCTGCAAGGGTGACGACGTAGCTGACGTCATAGGTCACGCCCTGCACGAAGATCATTGCGTCGGTCTTGGCCGCGGCCACGGTGGCCGACGACAAGGCTGTGCTCTTCTCTCTGTTCAGAAGCAGGCCCAAAGGCCCGTTGTTGATCAGGACGTACTTCTTGTACAGGTCCGTCAGGTGATGGATGTAGCTGGTGCTGTCACCGACGATTCGCTCATACGGCGAAGCGTTGACCGTCATGCCTGTGCCATGCACGTCCAACTTGCAGGTCAGCCCGTTCAGCAGGATCCGCAGTTCAGTGGTGCTACCCACTGGTGTCAGCGTGACGCTGTAGTTCTCATCGCCAACGACCGGCATCATCTCCGAGTACAGGTCCTGGAAGAACGTGTCGAAGATCCGGCCCGCGTACATCGTCGGGGCTCGCTTCGTCAGTCCTTCCACCGGCGAGCTGTAGGCATTCACCTGCCGCTCACCTTGCCCTGGCAGACGCAGGTGTGGAGGCTGCTGGCTGACGCCTTGGGTCAGTGTGTCGAGCTTGCCCTGGATCAGGCTCGATGGTGCCCGACGAGTGCCGGTGACGTTGGACTTACGACGCATCACACACCTCGGTAACGAAGGCCATCAGAAGGGATGTAGCCAATGCCTTGGCCAACGCCACGGTCATTGCCCCAAAGCAAGTTGTTGCTCAGCCCCCGCTCCTCGTCACGGATCAGCATCGCCCTGGCGTACTCCTCATCCTGAGCGGTGTAGGTGTAGATCGCGTTGCTGTTCAGGTAACGGTCGGAGTAGATCCGAGCAGCACGAATGGTGACGTACTGCTGTGCTGTGTGGGGAAGCTCGTCCCAGCTCAGCTGGCTGACCACGTAGTCCACGATCAGGGACGCGCTCATGCTTGCCCCGAAGGCAAACGTCCGCTTTGCCCTGTCATAGACCTTCAGGCCACGCTGCACGTACTGCTTGTCTGGGTAGCGGTTGGGGCTGAATTGCACGCTCAACGTGTTGCTGGGCAGCACGAACTCGTTCACTGACGTCTTGGTCAGCGGCACGTTCCAGTCCGTGTTCCAGCTCCAGCCCTCAGCTTGAACATCACGAGACACCTCACCCAACGTCTTGCGAGCAAGAGCTGAGTCGGTGATCTCGTTGATTGAGATGTCGCTGAGCTTGTCAACCGGTGCTTCACCGATCACGCTCAGCAACGTGTTGACAGCTTCCAGCTCGGTCATTGTTTCCCTCAGCCGCGGGCGGCAAATAGTTCTTCAGCCAGTTTGATCAGGTCAGCTTTGGTCATGCTGGTGTCCAGGGCGTCCCCATTGGGAGCCAGGTATTCAATCAGCTCTGCCTTCTTCATCGCGGCAAAGTCTGGCTTCTCAGCAGGTGCATCAGTTGTCACCGCAACGGCTTCGACTGATTGATCCTCTGCCCAGCTGACATTCAGCTCAACACCGTCAACTTCGATAGCCATAAAAAAGAGGGGCATTGCTGCCCCTCATTCTGTAACGTCCACCCGTTAAGGGCTAGGCCACAGTGTTGTGGATCTCGACGATGGCTTCAGGACGCAGGTAGCCGAAGCCACATGCGTACTTGGCCACCATCAGAGTGGACTGGTACATGACGTTGTAGTCGTTGCCAGTCATCTGCATCGAGATACCACGCAGACAAACGGCACCAGCTGCGCCCTTCTGGAAGGCAAGCATCTTGGTGTCGCTCATGTTCACAGACGACAGCACAGTGTCGCTGCCGTTCCAGGTGAAGCCTTGCTCACCGGTCGGTGCAGTGACGTTGCCCTGCGTGATGTGGTTGCTGCTGTAGATGCTGAACCCTGCCAGCTGGCTGATCTGCCCCTTGGAGTAGGAGCCATTGGCGCCTTGCTGGTTGAAGTCGAAGTTCACTGCACGGCTGGATTGGATCAGCGTGTAGTACACCTCGGGGCTGCAGACCAGAACGCGACCATCAGCGCTCACGTCCTTCTCGTCGAGTGCCTTGGCAGCTGCAAAGACTGCAGCCACGTAGTCGTCGGCGGTAGGGGTGGCCTTGTTGATGTTCACCCGAGTGCCGGTGCGGGCAGCCTGGTCGGGAGTCAGGCCGGTCGGCAGGTTGGCGGTCAGGTCAGAGGTGCTCTGACGTGCGCCAAGGGTGAGCACACGAGCCAAGCGGCGGTCATAGGCACGGGCAAGAGCTTGGCCCAGTTCGCGGCTGTAGATCGAGCGAATGTCAAAGTGGTTCTTGGCTTCGTCGAGGTCGTACAGAGCGGCGTCTGCAATCAGCAGATCGTCGATCTTGATGACGACTTCGTTCTGAGCCATGTTGCCTTGGCCCTCAATCTGCTTCCCAGGTGTGTGGAAGCGAGCGAGGAAGCGGCCAGTCACGGGGAACTGAGCGCTCTTGCCAGATTGAATGGTGCGCTCTTGCACCATTCCTTTGAAGATGCAGTTCCGCTGGAAAGCGGAGAGCACTTCTCCCGAAAAGACTTTCAGGAACAGGGCATTGTCTTGTGCCCAGGTGCCGGATGCGTTGTTAATTACACCGGGCCTGGACAGGGTTACGTCGGGTGCTGCCACCTTCGGTCTCCTTGTTGAGGGTTTACGGGGTGATCAACAGTTGGAGCTCTGCTCCGCCAACGTCGCGCTACTGGGGTATCGGCGCACCGGGCCCAGGGGGCAGATCATTTGGTTGTTTGATCTGCCTCAATTATTACTCCACGTCAACGAGTCTGGAACACATTGCTCGCTGCAAGACGACGCTCCACTTCACGGATGTATGCCGGGTCAGGGTTGTCGCCTGAATAACGAGGGTCACTCATCGCCTCCACGACCTGCGCCTCTGAGCTGTAGCCACGCACTTCATTGCTGGGTGCTCGGCCACCGGTCAGCCTTGGCTCATAGCCGTTGGCCATCATGTAGTCGTACTGCAACCCCTTCAGTGCAGTCACAATCTGACCCTCGTTCCCCTGGGCCAGCGCCTCGTTCCAAGCGTTCACACGGTCAGCCGGCAGGTTGCCAGCTACCCAGTTAGCCAGGCGCTTGTAACCGTCCTCTCCGCCAGCCATCTCGAGCACGCGCTGCTGGATTGCAGTCGCGGTCGCCTCATCAATCTGAGGGGCTTGGCCTTGTTCGGCTGGCTCTTCTTCGCTGTCGTCACTCGTGGCCTCAATGGTTTGGGGCTCGGGTGCCTGACCGCCGGTCTTCAACCTGGTGTACTCAGCCTGCAGGCTCTTGTAAGCCTCAGCGAGATCTTCGGCTGAGCGGTATTTGCCCAGCAGCAGTTCGCCTGTTCCGCTCTCGAAGCCATTGGCTTCGTCGTAGAGCTCAGCGCGGGCGGCCTCAACACGTGCAGCCTCGTCGGCTCCGCCTGATGCTTCGTAGCTGCTGCTGTCGTCTTGACCTGTGATGATTTCAGGCACGATCGAATCCGTCAGTGATGATCATGTAGCCACCGTCAGGCAGTGGCGACATGTGTTGACCCTTGCCCAGTGTCAATGGTTTGTCAAGCGTTGATTCCTGCTGGCTCTCCTGCTGGTTGCCCTGCTGCGCCTGCAGGTTGAGCTCCCTCATTCGGCGGCGGCGCGGTTGCTGCTCCACTCTGGATAGCTCCTTGTGCAAGTTGTTGCGCTAATGCTACTTGTTGCGCCTGTGACTGTTCAGCTTGTATCTCCTCTTCTGTTTTCACTAGGCCCGCAATGTCGATGCCATCAGACGCTGCAAAACGACGGATGAGTTCTGACGGGTTGATGTACTGCAAGAACTGTTCAGGCCCAATGCTGGCTGCAATGGTTTGCAGGAACATGGTCAGCCGCTGCTTGTCGTTGCCGCGGCCGATGGCCTCCACGCCAGTCGTGATCTGAGGATCCACCAGCCCATTCGGGATAGGTGGCAGCTCACCGCTGCGCTCCATCATGAACATCACGCGGCGGATCAACGGCAACTGGAGCTCTGCACTCAGGACGCTGTACACGCCACCAAGTCCCTGCTCCAGCTGCTCTGCCATCAGGCGGATCTCTTCTGCTGTCACGCGTTCCGCGTCACGCTGCACCGCCTCGTTGGTGAGGAAGGTGAACTGCAGCCTGCGCTCGAGCAGCTGCATGGTTTGCAGTGCGGTAGCGAAGTCGTTCTGTTTCTGCACCTGCAGTGCTTCCACGTCAGCTGCGTTGCCTGCAACGATGGCCCCGTTCTCGGCCCTGGCCAGCACGTCTGCACGGGTCGTGCCATTGGGGTTGACCAGGAACAACGCCTTGGCGCTGATCAATGCGCCCTGAACGATTGCCTTGCTCAGCGCTTCAAGTGACTGAAGATCACCAATGCACTCCTCGACCAGGCCGCGGCCATACGATTCACCTGCGATCCGGTGCAAGCGCAGAACGATCCAGGGGTTAGTGGCCAGACGGCTGAAGCCCGCTGATCCTTTGATGCGCTTGCCGTCGTATTCCTGATACCACTCCACACGGTCTTGCTGCGGATCAATCGTCACGTGGGTGTAGACGTCTTCTCGATCGTCTTGCTCACCCTCTTCCTTGCCTTCCTTGCCGGCCGTGCCAGGGGGCAGGTATTGATGTGCCACCTGCTCGCGCACCACGACCTCAGTGACGTTCCCCTCAGGGTCGCGGTCAACGCAGAAGGACCGGAGGCTGTACATCCGGATGCTGTCCTCCCCGATGTAGAGGAGCGCGTTGCCGCCCACGATTAAGTGCTTCACCGCCTCGAACATGGCGGGCCGGGCTTGCAGCCTGTCCAGCTTCTGCAGCACCTGGCGCTCCATGTCGCTTAGCGCCACATCCATGGTGGACATGATGTTCTGCACATCGCCACCGTTCTCCTGCACAAACGCTTCAATCGCGCCCTTGTTAATGGCCAGGCGGAAGAAGGGTTGGCTGGGTGGGTACAGGGCAAGCAACAGCTTTGCGCTGAGGCTGCTTACGCCGCGGGCTCCTGCACCTTGGTAAAGCGAAGGGATGCTGTTGTGGGTTTGGCCGGAGACAGGTTGGTTCTGGTCAGTCTCCGGAATCAGGGTGGGGATGGTCAGAGCTGACCCATCCACAGCACGGCGCAGGTACAGAGAGCGGTACAGCTCCAGAGCACGCCAGCGAGAAGCAGCAGTGGTGTTCATGCGATTTGCAGGCCGGCGAGGGGAGTGGCAGTTGAAGCTGCAGGTGTGGCTGTGACACCGCCGCTAGTGCCAAGCCCGGTCAAGATCGCCAGGTTGGACAACGTGTTGGTGGCAGCAGTGCGAGTTGCTTTCCTTCCATCACCAAGCGCTGGTGCCGTGGCCGTTGGCTCGAGACCAGGGACCCGCGCATTCGCAACGGCCATGGCCTGGCGCTGTGCCTCTGCGGCCTGAGCAGCCATGGCCTCCTGCTGACGGCGAGCATCAGCCATCTGTGTTTCGTAGGCCTGCTGCTGCTGGATCATCAAGTCCCGCAGTGCCTGCTGCTGTTGCGCAGCTTGAGCAGCCATGGCCTCTTGCTGGGCCGCAGCCTGCGCTTGCTGCTGTGCAATCAGTTCGTCAAGGTTGGGGTACGGGTCAACCTGTTTGTTCTGCAGATCGTTGATCGTCTGCTGTGCTGCATCGATCTGATCACGCAGATCCTGATACGGATCATTCTTGTTGCCGTTGCCATTCCCAGCATTGGCCCCGCTTCCTGTGTTGCTGCCGGTGCCCGTGTTGCGTGGCAGGACAATCGGGTTGTACGTCGTGCTGGCTGGCGTGTAAGTGCCGCCACCGTTGACGGTCCTTGTCTGTTGCGACGGAGTATTGGTAGTGCTGTACCCGTAATAGGCGGTGCCCTTGTTCATCTGCAGATTGGCCAGTGGGGCCAGGGTCTGCAGTGCTTGGGTGGTCGCCTTGTTCTGGCCAGGGGCAACGCTCAGGTTCCCAATGACTGGAACCAAGTTGCTGGTATTGACTCCCAGTTTGCCGGCGTTGAACTGGTTGACCAGGGCAGCGCCCAGGGCAACACCCTTGTCTTGCGCCCTGGCCATGACCTGAGCAACGGTCTTGCCCGTGTCTTTGGCGATGGTCTGAGCTTCTCTGCTGGTGAGTACAGAGCCGGCGCTGCGAACTTGTGAGCTGAGTGTGTTCCTTGCCGGGGCACGCATTGGATTGACGCCGGCATTGGTGTTGACCTGCGGCGTGTTCCTTGCCGGGGCACGCATTGGATTGACGCCGGCATTGGTGTTGACCCGCGGCGTCTTCTTGCCCTTCTTAGCCATTGATCAACCCCCTGAGGAAACGAATGACTGATCTCTGTCCAGAAGCGTACCGAACCTGATCTATTGAGTCAGTCAGCTCCGGAGTCTTTTCTGGAAACAACTGATCTAGTGCGTCCAACAGCTCATCTGTCATCTGCTGGCCGATGATTCTCTTTAGCGCGTCGGGGGATTCCATAGCTTGACCTCGTGTGTTGTGAAGTTGTAGTCGCCGTAACGCAGGATCCTTACCAGTCTCGCCTGTCGTAGTGCGTATTCATGTGCGTCGTATAGATCAACGTTCTTCTTCCTCTGTGCCTCCTCATACGTCCGAACAATCGTTTCCCAGCAATCCACAGGTTGTGAGAGGTCGAGCTTCTGGACGATTCGCTCCGCCGTGACGGCACCCACACCCGGACATCCAGGGACGCCATCGGTTGCGTCTCCAACCAGGTATTGCTGGTACGTGAATCGTTCTGCATCTTCAGGTGTCACCTCGTATGGTTCATTGTCAATCCAGACGTGTATGCCTGGGATCTGCTTGAGATCTTTGTCTAGCGTTGCGATGACAACGCCTTCCTCTTTCAGGTCAGGCATCGTGGCGAAGATCCCAAGCAAGTCATCGGCCTCGATCTGCCTGTGAAGCCAGGCGCCGCTTCCCTCAAGGAACTGGTTCTTCAACGCCTTGAACCCAATCGGCTTTGGCTTGCTCTTGCGGTTGGCCTTGTAGCTCGGATCCACTTCCTTCCGGAATGTGCTGCGGTCCGTAAAGCAATGCAGCAGATCGTCGAGCTTGCACTCGAAGAGATCGCACCACGCTTCGCACTGCTCCCAGTACATCTCCCTGGCATGGGGCAGTTCGCTGTGCCGGGTCCACACCTCAGCCTCTAGTTCAATCTCTACTTCCGTCGCGCTCATTGCGCGGAACAGAAGCATGTCGGAATCGATTGCGATCTTCATGCTGCTTGTACTGACTTGGGCTTTGCTGACAGGGGCTCAGACATGTGGCCCTTGAACTTGGTGGGCAGGTCCTTGACGACCTTGGGGATCGTGCTTTTACCGCCCTTGCCTGAGCTCCACTTCACGTCAACGACCGTCTCGTGAAACTGTTTGGTGTAGAAGCGATGGCCGCAGTATTCGCAGTGGCGGCGACGCACCACGTGTTGGCATTCATCGTCGAACTTGGTCAGGATCACCTTTGTGATCCACGCCCCGCAGCCTGGGCAGTCGGGCGTCATTTGATTAAGTGGCATCTCAGTCAGTGTTGTGGGTTTACTGTCCGTCCATTTCAAGGACGTGCTCGATGGCGCGGATGTAGCCATCCCACCAGATCTCAGCCTGGCTGCCACGGTTGTCGTTGATCTGCTTGCGTGCGGCGACCAGCAAGCTGATCACAGATGCACGTGTGACGTCGATCGGTTTCTCTGTTGCTGTGGTTGTGTCAGTCATTCGTTGTCAAGGAGTTGTAGTTGTTGCCAAAACTCACTGTCGTCAGGCACGCCCTTGCTCTGAAACCATTCACTCAGTTCCTCCAGCGTGTAGAAGGTTTGGCACGCGCCATCGGCATAGCCGACATACAGATGCTCGAACCCGTCGCGTTCAATGCACTCCACTAGCAGCTCATGCTTACTCATCGCTAATTCTTCGTAGCATGTCAGCAATCTCCATACATTGAAGGTGGCATATCTTGGCGACCGTCTTTGACGGCGCCATCGCTTCCACTTCCTGCGCAACCAGAGACAGCACACGCCGCATCCGATCAGCAGCATCAAGGGTGTGATCATTGAACTCAGCCCCCCAATAGGCCCTTGTGCATTTCTCGATGAACCTCATGAAAAGTCCTCCAGCTTTTCGAGCACAGCTTTGATGGCACAGCCGTAACCGTTCCAAAAGCCAAGCGAAAAGTCGCTGTCGCTGTGGTTGAACTTGTGAATAGCGATCTGGTGTAGCTCAGTCAGATACGTGACGCTGATGCTGCGGTGTCCAGTGGCGTTCAGCTCTTCATCAGTCAGAAGCCCACCCCGCTCTGGCCAGGGGTCGGGACAGCCTTGCCCACGTAGTCCACAGCTTTCGCCTCCGGATACTTGCGTCTCGCAAATGCCAGAGCTGTCTGATGTGACGGGGCTCTGATTACCTCCTTCATTGGGGGTGTCTTGTCGAATCGGACAATGATCTTCCATAGCGGGTGCTTGGGGTTATCGGAAAAAGTGATGCCTCTGTTGATTGGGTTGTAGCCCTCGTTGCTGATGATTTCAGTACGTGTTGATTTCATGGAAACGACATGACTCCAGGAACTGCAGGCGAGACATAAGACCTAACTCTCCTTTCACGCGGTTCTTCTTCAGCCAACAGTTGGTTGTGTTGGCGTCGACTTTGTTGTCTGCGCGCGGATTGCGCTGCAACATCACCACGAAGTCGGGGATTTGGGCCAGGCTGTGTGACCCTCTAAGCTCCGCAAGAGTTGGCTCGCCTCCTTCTTCGTGAGATGGGCCAATACCACTGCCTCGGGAGAGGTGGCATACGACGACCATCGTGAAGTTGAGTTCGACGCATAACGTCTTGAGATCCTTGATGCACTTATCAATCGCCCGACGCTGATCAGTGTTAAGCGAAATACCATCAGCAAGCAGAGAGAAGTGATCAAGGAAGACAACCTGGCATTGTTCGCCCAGCACGTAGTGTTTAACGGTGGCAACAAAACGGTCAAAGTCTTCGCTCCCAAACTGATCAAGCAAGAACAGGTTCTCGGCAAAGGTGTTGAGCGCAGCGATGATCTTGTCTGGCTCCCGCCTCGCTCGCTCATCAGCCGTGTCGAGGTGAAAGCCAGGTGCAAAGCCCAGCACCTCGCTGAGCATTCGCTCGAGGCTGGTCTCACAGCTTTCCTCTAGTCCGATGTAGGCGCACTTGACGTTTTGCCGGCACAGGTTGAGGCAGATGCTGCGGGTGAACAGACTTTTGCCGATGCCGGTGCCGCCGGCGATCATCACCAGCTGACCAGGCTTCATGCCTTCGGTCATGTTGTTCCAGCCATCCCATGGGTAGGGCAGGCCGTAACGGTGCTCAGGCTTGAGGATCTTCTCGAGCAGGTCCGGCGCGTGAACGATGGTGTCCGGCCGGTGGCGCTTGGCTGTACGGATGGCTTCGCGGATGGCCTTGTCATCGCCCGCCACGAGCGCTTCGTTGGCGTCCTTGTAAGGGAAGTTGCCAACGATGGCGGCCTTGGGTCCGATGATCTCAGCAAGCGCCTTGGCAGCCTTCTGGCCTGGCTCGTCCTGGTCCATAAAGAGCACGACCAGATCGAAGCCCATCACCCATGCGATCTGTTCGCTGACGTTCTTCTTGGCGCTTGATGCACCGTCTGCGATGGAGACCACGCAGAACTTCCGGTGAAAGCCCCACTCGTGCATGACCTGATAGACGGACATGCAGTCGATCTCACCTTCGGTGATGACGAGCACGCCGTCGCTACCTAGGTGCTGACCAAACAGTTGAAGCTTGGCGCCCTTCGGCCTGATCCACGAGAACTGTTTGTCGCCATAGCGGATGTGCTGAGCGACGACGGCACCGTCGTTGTCTCTGTAGTTAGCAAGCTGCGCCTCGTGATTGTTGTACGACCCGATGATGTAGTCGTACCGTTTGCAGGTGAGTTGCTCTAGCCTGCGCGAGGGGATCTCCAATGCCTCGCCAGACCGAAGCCGGAGGGGTTGGTCTTGGCGGGGCAGTTCTTTGAGGCTCATTGGGGCCTCGTTCTTCAAGCGGTAGCTATCGAGGTAGCTTGCCGCTGAACGGTGCTTGGTTTGCATTGGGCTCCATGGAGTGCCGTCTGGGTTTAGGTTTCGATTGCATACAAAACAGTGGATGACTCCTTTGTCATCAATGGAAGCTCCGTCACTGCTGCCGCAGTCCGGCGCGGGACATGGAATGTGGGTCTTTGTCCATCCAGCCATTGGTCCAAGAACTCCGTGGGGATAGGGATTGGAGACCAGGCGATTCCATGCTTCTGACACCACTCGGCATAGGTGGTGTTGCTCTTCTTGCTCAACGTCGCAAAGGGACGTTGAAGGGCCACGAAGATCGGTAGCCCTGGATTGGAGAGCATCACTGCCAAGAACTTGGTGCGTTCAGCTGGAGGCCACCAGCCTTTGACCTCGATGTACACGTTGCCAACTCGGAAGTCGGGTGTGTACTTCTTGTGCAGCACATACCGGAACTTTTCCGATTCGTACTGGTAGGTGTGGCCCTGGCTCTCCAGGGCTGCACCTACTTGTTCCTCCAGCTTTGAACGGTATTCACCCGGCTGCCGACGTGGCCGATGCCGGTTGAAGTGCTCAAGCACCAGCCTGCAGCAGCTGATCCAGTTCGGTCTCGGCGCGCCAGCCGCCTTCGATCGGAGGCAGGGACTCGCCTCGCTCAGCCAGCTCGACGATCTGGAATCCCTGCAGCCCCATGGCAACGCCCTTGGAACCAGCGGTGTTGTAGGCGTACAGGTCGTAGACAGCCTTGCCCTTGCTCCCGCGGGGGATTTCGGCCACCTGCACGAGCTTGCCGTCGCTGTCATAGATGCGAGGCGGGGTGTTCTGAATACGCTCGGATCCGCCCCGGCGCTTCACCATGCGCTTGCGCTTGAGCTTCAGCGTGACCATGCCTTCCAGTGGCTCAAGCTCGCCGGCCTCGTTCTTCTTCATTGCCGGCTGGAAAGGCAGCAGCAGTCCTTTGTTGTCACGGGGGAACCTGACGTCGCGGGCGCGTGCGTCGGCCAGCACTTCTTCGATTGCAGCAAAGAACGGCTGGCACTCCTCTTCATTGCAGACAAGGCCTAAGTCCCACTGCATTTCGCCGCTTACCCGGTTCTCTCCGGGTTCGATCAGGCTGCCCCAGACCATGGTGCCGATGGGTGTAAGACGTGATGTCACGAGTTAGTTGAGTTGCGTGGATGTGCCGGGCTTATGGGTCATGCAGCTGACTGCTGCGCTGCCGGCTGACAGATGATAGTGAGACTGTTGCCACGTGTCAACCAAAGAGAAAAGGGTTTTCTCCGATCTCGTTCCGGTCCAGGTCGCCAACGCAAGGTGGTGCAGGGGCTTTGGCCTGCGTCAGTGCCGCCACGTACCCCTGCAGAAAGGTCAGGTAGTCCACGCTGTAGAAGCGGTGCCACTGGTCGTTGAGCTCGCAACGCATCGTCTCTGCCTTATCCACAGTCGTGCCAAAGCAGTCGTGCACAGTGCTGATGGGGTAGCCGTAGCCGTGCCAGTGGTTCACGAACTTCCGTAGGAACGCACCGTCTTGGCTGTGTACAAAGTGAGCCGCAATTCCCTTGGCTGATCGCTTCTTGTCGATCGGCGCACCCTCGTTCGTTCTTGCCTGCACTCTCACTGTCCTGTTCGTCAGCACCATCCGCACTTCGTCTTCGCTTGTCACGCTGTGATACACCTCCACCAGCAGACCGTCTGGTGTGTACCAGTGGGGCCTGTAGCCAGCATCCATTTGCAGCTTTGCCAGGTGAACGAGCCATCGCTGCAGCTGGAGCACACCAGGCATCACCTCTTTGCTGACGGCATAGGCCTCAGCGGCCAGCACTTTGGCCAGCTCGATAATCCGCAGCCCCTCCGGTGTCAGGAAGTTGGCCAGCTCATCACGCAGGTAGTTCGTGATCGTCTCCTGCATGTTCACGAACGTGCTGCCATACACGAGTGGCATGAACACCTGCTTCCACAGCTTTCGTGTGGGCTTGAAGTCCAGCCACCACTGCAGGATCTGCTGCCGCTTGGGGTCTTCCTCGTCACGCAGCAGCGCCCTGAGCCTGGCCTCTGTGACCTTGCCGGCCCCGGCGTACAGATCAGCCGGCGCCTTGCCGATGACGTTGGTGAACTTGGCCAGCTGCCGGTCCAGCATCAAGCAGGCGGCGTGCCCGTAGCCGCTGCTGGTCTGGTCCAGCCAGTGGATGGTGCCCGTGGTGTAGCCCGGATCATCCATGTACTGGGCCCAGTCACGGCACAGCTGGATGAACCGCCACGGTTCCTTGTGGCCGGCCCAGAAGGCGACGTTGCTTAGCGGATCCAGGCCCACGTCACGGATCACCGTGCTGTGCTCGAGCAGGTAGCGCTTTCGCACCTCCTGATCAGGTGGCAGTGCCATGGCCTCACCAAGAGACCAGGCAAACGAGTGCTCATTGCCCTTCATCGGCCCCCGCTGAGCGAAGCGGAAGCTCGAGCGGTACACGTCACCGCCCTGGATGTTGAGCTGCGACCCGCGGCTGTAGATCCTGCCCCGGTGGTCAAGATGGTGGACCAGATAAAGATTTGTGAAAGCCTTCACGCGTTCGTAGGCCACCAGCCCGTTCACAAACCGGCTGCGCTGCGGATCCTTCCGCTGGTCAGCCTTCCATTCCCAGTGCGCTCGCCAGTACGCCTCAGGTCCCAGCTTCTCCTGCTTGAAGCGTTTGTCTGACGGGCGCTGCATCCGCTCCCGCTTGGGCAGGTCTCCCACCCCATGCCCCAGCTCCCAGCAGCTGCGTTGCAGATCGATCTGTGCGTGATCCAGCCGGTAGGCCTGCGACTGCAGGATGTTCAGCGCACCCAGCACGCTGGGCTTGGCCTTGCGGAACTGCCGCTCGAACAGCAGCGGATCCACGGTGCTCACCGGCATGCGGATCGTCTCGTACCCACCGTCCAGGGCGTCGGTGTAGGGCCGCGGCGGGGACACCATCGGCATGTGGAGCGGGCGGAACATCACCACGTGGTCCTTCCACCGCCTCAGGAACTCCCAGTACATGGGCGTGAACCGCACGGTCTTGCATCGCTTCTTGCCGGTGCCGGACACCTGCAGCTCGATCAGACGAGTGCACTGCGCAATGCACTCCACGAAGAAAGCGCCCAGGGCGATGCGTTCAACGTGGCTGAGCTCCTTGTACAGGGCTGCCTTGTGAAAGCCCTTGTCCTTCAGGCGCTTCAGCAGCAGGTTCATCCCCATGTCGCCGTTGCTGGCCAGGCGCAGCCCCTTCAGATGCCAGCTGTGCTTCCACACCGGATGCGTCAGCCACAGGGTGTACTCAGCACGCTTCCCAAGCTGGCTGCAGACCTGGTTGTACGAACGCTCGTCATGCAGGTTGCCCAGGATCCAGAACAGCGATTCCAGAGCCACCTGCACCACGGCCTTCTCGTCGTGCATCAGCTCCCAGATCAGGGCCTGCCGGCCTGGCTGATGCTTTGAACGCCGATAGGTTTCGATTACTTGCTTGAGGTATTCGCGGGCAAGACGGCTGCCGAGTGTTCCGGCTGCTCCTTTCTCCCATTTGCCCGCAAGTATTCGCCCTGCACCTGTGGATTTAGACCACGATTCGAGCTCGGTTTGCTCCTGGTAGGCGTTGCGATCGAGTTGCTTGCCACCGTTTAACGGTTGACCTGTCATTCTCAGGGATCTCAGTGAGGATCCCAGTGGTGGCCCGGTAGTTGACTCGTGGCAATCTTATCCACGATTTTGAGTCGAGTCCGTCTACCAATTCCGGCACGCTCCCACTGGGTTTTGGGCGATTTTGTTGCGCATGGTAGTTGCGCTGCCCGCAACTCAGTCTCACACGCTGGACACCGTTTAACAGTCCACGAGCTCCTCCAGTGCAATAGCTGAGTGGTGAACGTACCGCTGCGTGACTTGCAGCGATTTGTGGCCGCCCCACTGTTGGATAGCGCTGGCGTTCCACCCCTTCCTCGCCAGGTTGGTTAGGCAGGTGTGGCGCAACGTGTGGATGCACCATTCCTTGCGGATCGATGGACTCAGCCCCATGCGATCGCACACCTCGTGCACAGCCTCGCCGTAGTGGCTGAGGTAGGACTTGTAACTGAGCGGAAAGACTCGCTGCGGGTCCTGTCCACGGAGCTGACGCATAAGCGCCTGCACTGGCCGCGGCATGGGCAGACGACGGGGCATGCAGCCCTTGGTTTTCACAAAGCTGATCGTCTTCTGCTCGAGGTTGACTCGATCCCACAGCAGGCCCTCCTTGTCGCCACGGGTGAGGGCCTCACCCACACGGCAGCCCATGTGCCACAGGAACAGAGTGACGGCCACATCGAGGCGCTGCTCGCGCTTCTCCATCACATCAAGCAACTCGGCCAGCCACTCCTCCGGCAGCACCAGGTCACGAGGCTCAGCCTCCTTGAGCAGCCGGCGCTCCGGGAACAAGGGCACCGCGTTGATCATGCCCAGCCGGTGAGCACGCTTCAGCAGCACGCTCAGGGCTGACAGGTAGCGGTTGATCGAGGCATTGCTGCAGCCGTGGCCGTTTGGCCCGGTGTTGCGCAGCCAGATCACCAGGTCGTCGATCGCACGAGCATCGATCTCGCATGGCAGGGCAGTGATACCGAAGTGCAGGCGGATCAGCCGTTCTGCGGCCTCAGCCTGGCCCTGGTGCTTGCCGGCCCAGTCAAGGCCACGCGCCACACGCAACAGATCGCCCATTGTGCCCTTGGGTGCAGCCTCAAGGCGCTCTCGTTCTTCACGCTCCTCCTTCCCCCAGATGGCAAGCGTTGCTGCCTCCCACTGCTGTGCTTCCAGCTGGGTGTCAAAGGTCTTGGACTTACGTTGGCCTTTGTGTTCAGCAAACGCCTTCCACTTTTGTCCCGCTTGACGTACTGCCACCAGTCAATTCCTCCAACAGTTTGATTAAGTTCTTTCCCTTAGGAGTAAGGGTCACGAGCAAATAGCGATCGTCTTTCGGATCAGGCTTTGCCTGGAGCAGCCCCAGAGCTCCGCCTTTTCCATCTCGGCGGCCCGTCTCCCCCATTGTGTCCACCAGGCGGGACACGGCGGCCAAGGTGTAACCACACTCGACTGCCAGTTCCGACTGCGAACGGTTGGGGTTGAGGGCAACAGTCAGCAGGAACTCGACCTGGCCGACCCGTAACTGCGGGTGCACGTGCTTGAGCAGCTGCATTGCTTTGACAAAAGATTCAAGGTTTCTCATCTGACAACTGACGTGTCAATGATCAAACTAAGGCAATATCAAAGCAATGCACGACGCTTGCCACCGTTTAACTGCACCTTCTTGAAGTCGATTATGACGCTGATGTGGAGCAGAAGTGTTGCCCTGAGATGCACTGCGTAGTGGCGCTCGTTAAAGCGATGCCCCACCAGCAACGGCATCTCAAGGACCCGTTGGTAGCTCCGGTACAGGCCGAAGTGGAAGTCCACCGGCACCCACGTGCCAGGCTGCGCCTCGCCAGACAAAGTTTGTTGGAAATTGATGCCCAGTAAGTGCTTCAAGGTGTTCAGCAGTAAAAAACTCAGGGCAGCCCACGCTGATAGCTCCACAGGACAACAGTAGTCCCGTGGCAAGACCTGCCCAATGCGATAACCGGACTCTCATAGCAGGTGCGCCTCCTCACGCCGAAGGGAATGCAGATCTTGCATAAAAGGGCTCCGTTTGGGCTTGGTATTGCCGCGGCCGACGCTTGGCTGCAGGCCGCGGCCAACCCATCGCCAGCCATGGGCCACCAGAAGCTCAACAGCAGCGGCCACAGAAGGGTTCGGATCGTTCTCCATGGGTCAGTAGCAAGTGGATTGGATGTTTCCCAGCAGATCGCGCCGGATCGTGCAGCTGGGTGAGGCTGAGCCGGGTGCTGGCGTCATCTGCCACGTGTCGGGTTGGAACTGGCTTTTGCGCAGCTCGAAATTGCCTTTCGGGCTCCTGCATTGCCAGTTCCCAAACACGTCTTGATGGCAGTTGGTGTTTCCCACCTGTGCACCGCTCGGAGCGGCAAACAGCAGCACAGCGCAGCAGATCGCAGCAGTTCTCACTGATCGTTCTCCCGCTTCAGCAGCTCGAGGCCTTTATCGATCAGATAGCAAGCCAGGTTGGAAGCAGAGCGGCCTTGCTCCATCGCCAGCTGTTGAATCCGCTCAAAGGTCATGTAGCTAACGGTGATGGTGAGCCTCTTGGGCTTGCGTGTAGCAAAGGTGTAGTGGGCCATGGTTGCGCATTGGTAAGTGTTCAAGGTGTCAACAAAGGAGCCCGTTTGAGGCCCCTAGAGAGGCCCCGTAGGGCCTCAGTAGGAGCGTCAGGCTCAGATGTCTTGCCCGCGAATCAGAACCGGCATCAGCAACAGCTCGAGCTCAGGCTCTTTGCAGTGCTGGCCGACCCTTGGCACGTAGCTGCTGCGGAACACAAAAGGCGTGCTGCTGCTGTTGCCACGGCAGCTGGTAACGCCGTTGTGGGAGAGCTTCTCAACCACTGCGCACCATTCCTTGAGGTAGGTGGCGTTAAAGGCCCAGGGCTTCCCAGGCTCGTTGCTGTAACGCTCTGGCCAGAGCTGATTCAGGTTCGGATAGGTGCCGACCTTGCCGCAATCCGCAGCGGTGTTCACGCTGTAGTGGCCGGCAAGGTTGACAGATGACAGCTCAGTTAGCGCGTCTTTTTTTCCGCCATGGAAGACGGCCCGCATTTCATCTGTAACGGTGAGCAGCTTGCTGTAGCTGACGGCCTTACGTAGGGGCTTGGCATGTAACAGCATGCCCTGATCTGGCACGCGCCACAGTGTGGGCATGCCGTCGGGCGTGTAGCAAGGCAGCCGGTAGCGAAAGGCGCGGTGCCCATCGGTTGATTCGATCTGCAGCACGTCGCCATTGCTCCAAACGTGCACAAACTGCAGCAGGTTCTTGCACTCATCAGTGGAAGCAAACTGCGCAGCGGCCCATACCGGCCAGTAGGGCAGCACCGCAGTGCACGCCGGATCGCATTGGGCAAGCGCCAAGGCCTGCAGTTCTTCAGCTGTAGCGGTGGTGAGATTGGTTGCCATGATTTGTGATTGCAAGGTTCACGGGTGGGGCTTGTGTGAGGCCCCAAGGGAAGCCCCGCAGGGCCTCCGTAAGGGCTTCCAGTGGTGATGGTTGCCGTGTGGCAACACAAGGGCATCAGGAGAAGGGCCCAAAGGCCTCAGTCAGCTCCTCTTCCTCCATCGAACGGATGCGGTTCCAGTAGGCGACCCCAAACAGCGTTTGCATCTTGTGGACGTTGTGCTCGATCTGTTTGCCGGTTACGTAAGAAACCTCCTCCGGCTCTGACTCGAGGTAGTTGGCGTCAGCCGCAACGGCCTGAATCAAGTCAGCGACCGTGGGAGCCTGCCCCTTGTGGCCTTTGCCCTTCCAGAAGTGGAAGGAACACCAGTTCCCTGCCCCAAGGCGCTGTTCGCTGAGCGTGCTGGCCAGCTCAACAGTCCAGCCATCAGCCTTTTGCTGCCAAGGGCTGAGCTCAGAAAGGGCAAGATCAACACCGCGGATGATGCGGGATTGGGTGAGCATCCCGGCAGTTGTGTTCACGGTCATGGCTTGTGGTTGCAAGGTGTTCGGGTGTGTGTGACGTGTCAGCCGTAGTGGCGGACCTTGATCAAGACGTTGCAGAGATCGCGGCGCGTCTCGCGTAGCTCAACGGCGAGTTCCACAGCCTGGCCATAGGTCTGGCAAATCCAGCCAGGGCCTGCAATGTCAGCGCGAGGGCGGCTGTAGTCCGCTTCGACTCGGTAAAGGGTGAAGGGCATGTCACTAGGTGCATTAACGGCGCAGCTGTCAGCTGCTCACCCATCATGCGCACACCCCTTGCCACTTGTCAACAGTCAAGTGCAACGCAACTAGCAGAGCTCAGTCACGGCAGGCCATCCCCACCCCTCTCCGCTCCTTGCCACACCACCACGCAGCACCCCTCCTGCAGCCCCTGGCACCCACCAGCTCACCCCCCCAGCCACCTACACCCACACCCACCAGCAACCACCCCGCTGAGCCTTCTGGTGCCCTGTCAGCAACACCACCAGCAACACCACCAGCAACACCACCAGCAACACCCGCACCGCCCTTGACGGTTGGCCCGGCAGGGCCATTCCTTCCACCCCCAAACAACACCCACAACCACAACTCAAACATCACTAAACGCATCACTCATCGCATAGCTCAAACATCACTCACTGCATCAACCCCGCTGTCACTTAACGCACCACCATCGGTTCACATCAAGGTCAGGTGGGTCGGTGCGAATAACACACCCACAGATGAACATACAGATGTGCATCTGACAGCTCATTAGCAACACTCACTGATGAGCTCCTAGGTGAAGTTGCGAATGCACTCGATTGAGCATCGAGGGAGAGCCCTTGCAGCGCCTTGGTGGTTGCGGTTGCGCATCGTGATGTGCATCTGGTGGCGATACGTCCCACCCCCATGGGGGATGCGGGCGTACACGTACATACATAAGCCCGCTTGGGAGTTAGGCACGAGAATGTGAGTTATGTGTATCAGTAGTGATGTACGGGCTATGTTTAGTGAACTGAGAGTGTAGATAGTGTAATGGTTAGTGTAATGGTGAGTGTTGTTTGAGTGTTATCTATAGAGGGAGAGGGCCCTGCCGGGCCCAGCTAGTCGAGGGCATACGAGAGTGGTGGTTTTCCACCTCAAGCTGCGCAAGACAGATTGTTCTTGCTGTTCAGTCAGAGCTAGCGCTCTGTCTTCACAGAGAACAATCGTCTGGCTTGCTTTCGGTAAACAGCCAGCTAACGGGAGCGGAACGTTAGCTTTGCTTCTCAGTGTTGAGAAGCGTTATTTGAGTGATGTGGAACAGCCCCGCCATCAGTAGCGAGTGGTTCTCTGTAGATCACTACTGATGGGAGTCTAGGCAGGTGTGTCAAGCGGATTGTGTGACACGTGGCAAGCTGTGCCAATGGATTGGACTGTGTTGCTGGCGAAGGCGGGGATAGCTGAGCCCCCTGGAAGGCCTGAGCTGGTTGAGCTGATCAGGCGTGAACGGGAGTGTCAGCTTGGCGATGACAAGGCATTGACACGTGGCAAGCATTGCCGTAGAAAGGCTGGGTCAACACGCAAAAGCAGATGACAGCACAGCCGTGAAAGCCGATTACTACCTGTCGAGTGCATGGCGCACCAAGCGTCAGCAACGCCTAGCCCACGACGACAACACCTGTCAGGGCTGTGGCATTACCGCTCAACAGCTCGAACAACTCGGTTGGCCACCGCTCCAGGTCCATCACAAGAACGCTGGCCCTCCTGACTACCGCTACCCGTCTTTCGGCAACGAAGCACTCTCAGACCTTCTGACCCTGTGCCCGACCTGCCACGACGGCATTACCAACTCCGTCAGGAAACAGCGCTTTCAGTTGGACCCACACAAGCAGGTCAACCCAACACTCATCGAGCCATCTCCACTTTCCGTATCACCCCCTCAACGTCTTGCTAGACCTTCCAACCCTCACCTTTCGGCTCTCGGCCCAGAGCCCATTGCTCTGCCACAACGGGCAGACCGCCGATCCACGCAACTCCTACGCCAAGGCCATGAAGGCCGTCAGCAGCAAACGGAAGAAAACTGACGCTGACCACGACGAACTCGCGCGTCTGGAATGGTTCGCTGGTCTATACCGCACCGATAACGACCTCGTGATCCCAGCTCACGTCTTGGAAAGCGCTCTCGTCGCTGGTGCTAAAAAGTCCAAGCGTGGTGTTCAAGCCAAGTCCGGTCTCTTCATCGCCGAACACGCTCCCATGTCGTTCACTGGCAAACCCGATCAGATCAACGACAACACCCTCGCTGAGCTGTTTGACTCAGGTTCCTTCACCTTCACCTGTGGTGTCCGTGTCGGAACAGCGAAGGTGATGCGGACACGCCCGATGTTCAAAGACTGGTCCCTGCTGGTCTCCATCCAGTACGACCCCGACGTGCTCAACTCACGTGACATCGAAGAGATCGTCACTGACGCTGGCCGCCAAGTTGGTATCGGGGACTGGAGACCCAAGTACGGACGCTTCACCGCAACACCCGTGACCGATACACCTGT
>Ga0194123_10001167_pt1 | contig 41484 bp, 51 predicted proteins | sample TA2MahsurfametaG_5_FD_155479 | JGI IMG/M metagenome (GOLD analysis project Ga0194123, IMG submission 155479) | Freshwater microbial communities from Lake Tanganyika, Tanzania - TA2015023 Mahale A surface | ecosystem: Environmental > Aquatic > Freshwater > Lake | place: Tanzania: Lake Tanganyika... | reverse complement strand
TGTTTCTTACTATAGAAGTGAAATTATGCCTAGATTAAAAGATCGTTGTTTCATAGAAGACATTGTTCATGGTGCGATACAAGATGATATATTGCCTCATGGTACATTTGATAAAGAAGGTTGGGACAAACATAAACTTTGGATATACCATCCCCAAAAGAATATAAAAAGATCTTATCATTTAGACGGGCGCAAGGGTACAAGAAAGTTTACAACAGATGACGATGTATGGGGATATACTGAATGAAATTAGGAATTATTGCTAGATCAGACAGAACTGGTCTTGGCTATCAAACAAAACAATTAACAGACATGCTAAAGCCTGACAAGGTTATGCTAATAGACTTTTCTCCACAGAATAACAATAAACAACACCCAGAATGGTATAGCGGATATGAGGTTGTAAATGTTTTTGGTATTCCAGACAGTAAAGACATTGACAGATTTTTAAAAGATTTAGATGTTGTTTTAAGTTGTGAAACATTTTATAATAACGATGAATTAATACTTAAGGCTAGAGATAAAGGTATTAAAACAATACTTCAATATAACTATGAGTTGTTTGGAAATCTTTCTAAAAAAAACATGGCATTGCCAGATGTTTTGTTATCTCCAAGTTTATGGAATATAGAAGATATACATTATAAATTTGGAAAGAAAGCAAAGGTATTTCATCTACCTCCACCAACAGATGTAAATATTTTTAATAATGCAAAAGACATAAATAGATCAAAAACTCATAATCGTATATTACATATTGGTGGTAAACGTGCTGCACAAGATAGAAATGGAACTAATACAATAGTTAATATGCTTAGATATTCTAAAGCAAATTATGAGTTAGTAATAAAAACTCAAACAAAACTTAATATAGAAATAAATGATGATCGGATTACATTAGACTATAATGATAGTAAAGATAGAGAGTCAATGTATGTAGGATTTGATGCTATGGTATTACCACGAAGGTATGCTGGCTTATGTTTACCAATGAACGAATCTTTGATTAGCGCCTTGCCAGTTTTTATGACAAACATATCTCCAAACAACAAGGTTCTTCCTGAAAAATGGTTAGTAGAATCGCATCTTATTGATCAATTTAGAGCAAAAACTATGATAGATGTTTACGAGGCCAATTTAAGAAAATTGGCAGAATTAATTGATAACTATGTTGAATTAAGTGATAAACAAAAAATACTTGAAAAACAAGAAGCACTATGTATAGGTTATGAAAAATTTGCTCCAGAAAACTTGTTGTCTCAATATCTTAAAATAATAAATGAATAATTATTCTTCATAAATTGTTTTGTTTGGAAAAACATTTAACAAATATGAATGTTTTAATTCATCAAAGGATTTATTTTCTGTAGATAAAAATGGATAATCTTCCTGAAAATTATAAGAAAGCGATTTAAAGTTTTCTGATTGATATACTTTAACATCTTTCATTTCTTGTGACTCATCATTATATGTGTTTCCATATATTGATCTATATAAAAGATTATGATTCATTCTTAATATGTCATTAAACTTTTGTTTTGACATTGCCATTGGAACATGTATTTCATAATTTAATGGATTGTTGATGCCAGACCGTATTAGTTGATCCTGTGTTGTTTTTAATCTATTAATATAAGAACTACGACCTAATACAGTTTCATATGCATCAATCTTATCCTGAAGCGTTCCATTATAATATGAAACAATTTTATCTATTGGTTTAGTTATAAAAAAATCATCGTTCATAAGTATAAAGTTATCTGGTATATTGCTATTACATATTGCTTTAAAATTATTAAAAGCATTTTTATATTTAGAATATTTTTGATTTACCTGTATATATTCTCCAACATACCAGCCTGGCTTACCACCAACTACAAATATGTTATCTACTTTACAATTTTGTACAACAGATCTTAAAGAATAGCGAAGTTCTTCATTTTCTCCATCTTTACATATATATACAAAATTCATAATGTCTCCATAAAATAATATGAGGCAGACTGTTTAAATCTGCCCCACACCGATTAATATATTACTTAACTACTTTCTTTGCTGGAGTTGCTTTCTTTGCAGCCTTCTTTTTTACAGGCTTGATATTTTTAATTGCATCGTCAACATCCTTTGCGATTGCATCGAACTTTCCAAAAGAAGGATCTTTTGGATTTGCTGCACGAAGAACTACTGGAACAAGAGCAGCCACTAGAGCAGCCCACATGTCCTTTGGATCGGTTACTCCTGCAGTATATAGTGCAACTACACCCGCAAGTACAGAACGTCCGTATGAGGCTCCCATAGCCTTTAGTTGTGCTTGATTCATTTAATCACCACCTTATTACTATTATACATCTTTGCCGTCCTTATTGTTTTGAACAATGGGAAGCAGTTTTCCTATAACCCCTGCCAAAAATGCTGTAGTATTTAAGTCAGCAATTCTAGGTTTATTCATTTCTTTTCTACATTCTTCAATAACATTGTTTACAACACTAATTGTATTTTCAATATATTCAAATGCCCACTCCCTAGATTCTGATAAAAATTTAATAAATCCTTCATTAGTTTCATCTTTAAACATTGATGAGTTTTCAATTTCATCTTTCATTGCTTTCATAATTGCAATTGCAACTTGATTATCAGCAATACTTTGATTTAATGCAGTCTGTAACAAGTATGCTCTATAAATCATATAAATATTAAATGCTGATAACCCAATGATTACCCAATTATACCAATGCATTTTTCTCCTCATGTGTTGGCCAATAATATTTACAAGGCAGTTTACGATCAGGGCAACACGGAATGTTATATGGACTTGAAACTGCATATTGATACTCTACATAATAAATGGGATCTTTATGAAATAAATTAGCACGATGAGTAGTTACAACTCTCATTAACTTTGTTTCATCTTTCCAAAAAGATGGAATGCTATCTCCCCAATCTTCCCAACATTGATCTTTTAAATCATTAAGATTTGACTCGTTGTTTTCTGTTCTAATACCACGCATCTTTGCTTCTTGAACCATAGCCTGAATATACTCCCATAGTCCACGCTCAAAACCACGCCACATCAGAACTGCGGGATGATTACGCCACCCACCAGTCTTAGATTTGCCAGATAAAACATTAAGTATTTGATATCCTTCTAATATTTGTTTGTTTAATCTTTTGCTATCTAAAAAATATGCAGAGGTATGCAAGTCTGCTTGTGGCAAAAATGTTTGCATTAAAACAACTCCTCATCTACTTCTTCTACATCAAATATATCAGACTGTAAGGCTTTTGTCAACTGTGATGCAGTTATTACAATAATACTAACAAAAGATACAAAAACTCCCAATACAGATAGCCCTATCCATTTTTTCATTTTGTTGCACTCCTAACCAACATTACGATTGCACCATTATCTTCTAGTGCTTTTTTTACCTTAACCATATATTCTATTGCCCTGCGCTTTTCAAACTCATCCAGTCTCATAAACTGTGACTCATTTGCACGAACAGTCAAAAAGTGTTCATTGTCAATAATATCAACCATAAATCCTCTGGGTGGTGTTAATGATCTAAAAGCACGTTGCATTGAATCTGTATACATTATCCCTCAATCGTTAAATTTTCCCAAACCTCAGCCCATCTAGCCTTAGTTTTATGATTGTTAAACTCTCTAGAAACATTACCTTTTTCTAAATATACCCCGCCCCAAATACCATATTCTTTTTCAGATATACCAACAGCAAAACAAGTTCTTGCAACAGGGCATGCCAAACAAACATTATCTATTCCATGTCTTATATTAGGATTATCCTCATACTTATCAAAAAATAAATTAGTATCATAATCAAGACAGGCAGCATCTTCTTTCCATAAATGCTTGTTCATTATTATGCACCAATGTGTTCCTTTTTAATATCCCATCCATTACGATCTGGAGAGTATACTGTTTTGATTTGCCATTGGTTATTAATGAATGCCCCATTTGTTTTGTACATTGCATTATTTGACTTTGTTAAATGAACGACATTCCAGCCTTCCCAACTCAAACTTGGGTTAGCAGAAACAATTTCTTCCATTTTATTTAGAGTATTTACGATCATGATTTATCCTAATATGAGAATACGTTTAGTTCGACATTGTTAGATTGAGCAAATGAAGCCAATTTAGATACATATTGATTTGGCTTACTAAGATACGCAAAATAATTAATATCGTTTATATTTTCTTCAATCCACTGTGGATTTGTTTTGTAGAACTTTACTCTTTTGCCCCTTGCTTTTAATCCCTTTTCAGATACATTACAAAACTCAGAGACAAAAGAATGTACTTGGTTTGGACCAACTGAGTATACTACAAACTCTTGATCATCTTTTTGCATTGATGAAAGAGAGATTGCCATAGCACGAAGAAATACCTGGTAGTCATTGAACTCATTTGTTCCCTGCACCACGACCTTCATTTTTGCTCCTATCAGTTAGTCTGTCTAATATTTTTAACATTTTTTTTAATTCATCATCTGACATATTAGAAGTATTTATGGGAGATGTTGTTGATCTGTCTACCTGACCATCCTCAACACTAGCCTTATAAAATACATTTTTATGTATCCAATATGCATAATCCTCAGTCACTAAAACATCTATAATGCTTTCTTTTAAACGTTTAGTAGACTGAGTATTTTTTACATCAACTGGTATCAAGTCTGGAAGAAATGGACCAATAATTTGATGTATATGACTTTGTCTATATTTAATTTTATTTTCTTTACCCTTTGGCTTTCTAATATAAATTATACCAAGAACAGCCATAGTTGTCAAGAACGATACAAGAAAATCATTCATGTATCTATTGTATCACTAGTTATGGTCTTTCGCGGTAGATACGTTTAATTTCATTTAAAAATTTTAATAGTGTATCGTTTAATTCTCTTGCTGCATCAACATCAAATGCTTTTTCAGAAAGTCGGATTGTGGGGTTTGGATCAAATAAATCCATTTCTATAAAACCTTTTTCCCATAATGCCATAATTTCTGTATTAAGCATTTGTGTATGTAGTTGATAAAGTTCTGGTGCCACCTCTTGCAATTTTTCAGTAAAGCGATACAAAGGCTCTCCATTTTCATCTAATCCCTCAAATGTAACTGCACCTTTATCAATTAAGTTAATGAGTGCTAGTTCTGCTTTTTCGTCTGGTGTCATGAGTATGATTCTCCTTTGTTACGAGTTTCTATTAACTTTTCTCTTTCGTCAACTAAAGAATATGCATAGGACATCATGTTTTTATAACCATCAGCATCATTCATTATTTTGTTATAGTGGTGTCCACAAAACATTAACTCTCCATTAACACCAGTTACAGAAACATACGCTTGTGCAGAACATCTGTCACAACGATCTTCCATACTGAGCAACCACTTGCGTTCTTCTACCTGCTCTTTAATGCCCATCTTAAACATATTATACCCTCTTATTGTCGGTGGAATAAAAACCCTTACCATTAAATTGTACACCAAAAGAAGTATATTGTCTAGTCAGAACCACATTACATTTTTCACAATTATATTGTGGCTCTGACTCTATGATTGATCTAGTTTTAATTATTTCTGTATTACACTGAATACATTTATAAACATAGTCTGGCATTACTTTATTTTCTTGTTAAACCTTGCCCACACTCTCTCATGAATGTAATATGCACAAGATTCCCAAGCAATATATGCAAGAGATCCTAAACTAGCATATTCCCATTCACGAGTAAATGCGTAAATAATCCCGTATACAAAACCAATATGGACAAACTGCCAACTAATTGTTTTTAGTAGACTTCTCTTATTAGAGTCCATTTACTTTGCTGACTTCTTTGTAGCCTTCTTTGCTGCAGGTTTTGCAAGTTTAACTGCCAATGGCTGTCCTTCTTCACCCTTGTAATTTGGACGACCCCAACCAACAATTCCGTTGATTAGTTTCTTCTTATTGTCCTTTACATAAGCACGAGTCTTTTCACAAACCATGCCACCATTACGTTGATCTCCCTTTGAAGATCCAGCAGTATTGCCTTCAATACATTGAATAGTTCCATCACCATTGTTTTTAATACAAATACCAACGTGTGATGTTCTATTTACACCATCTTCTGGAAAATCAAAATAAATAATGTCTCCAGGAGTTGGATCATCATTACGAGCATCTGCCCAACGATTCATCTTTTTAAATGCTGCCTCACCTGCTGGAGTATAGACGGTATTAGGAACCTTAACTCCCGCTTGATTAGCACACCACATTACAAACGATCCACACCAAGGTTGGAAGTTTGCTTTTGTAAACTTTCCATATTTTGTTTCATTGTCTTTAGGTCCCTCAATTGTGCCAATTTCTTTCTTAGCAACTTCAATAAGAGCCTCTACTGTACCTTTTTCTGCCATGTTTCTCCTTATATTTGCAAATAGGATTACTCCTATATAAATTATAGCAGAAAGTGGAGCCTCTTGTAAGAATCGAACTTACGCAATCCGCTTACAAGGCGGAGGCACTACCACTATGCTAAAGAGGCAATTCTCATGCCATCAAGATTCTAAGAACATGTTCGCAAGGGTCTCCCCCTGCTTCCCATTCTTCTATTTCTTCTTCACTCATATATTGCATACCGCCATCATGTGTATGGCAGTATGGGTCACTGACCCACCCACGCTCAATTCCGTTGGTAAGCCAAATACCAAACTCTTTTTCTTCATCTGATAATTCTTCATCTTCAAAGTGATTCATAATTATATTATATCCTTAAATACTAACTGTGTCAATAGGACCCATGCAAGATGTTGAAAATTTAATTGCTGATGCTACTGCACCAATTGATCTTTTACGTGCATCCTTCTGGTTTTCTGTTGCATATAAATATCCCATAGCATATGAAGATCCAGACCCCATACATAGATATTCATTATTGTATTGTGTTAGTGACATGTCTACTGCATTATGTTCAAATATTTCACCTTTAACACAAATAATCATTCCAAAGTCAGAATCTTTTGTAGTATCTACCCACCAATCTTGATAGAAGTCTCTTAACTCTTTAATAAACTTTGTATACATAAACTTTTGTATATTATTTCCAGATGGAACAGATGGTTTAAAATTATGTCTAATGCGTTCACCATCCATACTTCCTGCATACCCCATAATATATGGACCAAGTTGCCACACTTTAGGTGTTGAAGATGGCAGCATCATATCATCATCAGATACACCACGTTCGCCAGACATATAAATTTTTTCATCTTTACGGACAACCGCAATACAAGTCACAAATACCCCTTTGATAGCACGTAAGTCAATTGTACCATCAGAGGGGTATCGTGTCAAACAACCCAGATTAGGATGTCCTATTTGCCCTTTTTGTCCACTGCAGAAAACGCATTATTGATTTCTTCAATGGTAAGTTTGCCGTCATCCAGAAACCCACGAGCCAGTTTTTCAACTACTGTGGCTACTCCTAGTGTACCAGCAAGAACTACTGCATGAAAAGTGCTAATGCCAACAACGGCACCTGCACCAATAACGCTTAAACCAGATGCTGCAAATACTGCAATAATACGCATTAATATATTATTGATACTAGCAATTGCACCAGATCCAACTTGGGTAGGTTCTTCTATTACTTCTTTTTTCTTTGCCATATTACTCCCCCTTCTTATTTCGGATTCTTAGGGTTACAATCCAAACAATAGTTGACCATAAAATTGCCCAACCAACTATAGTTCTAGCCATTCCTGTTAGGGTAAGCCAAGCAATAAAAAATCCAAGCAAGGTAAATGTTTGGTTTGCTATTTCTATTGTTGAGTCCTTAACCCAGGATAGAAACCCTTTTATTAATTTTTTAATTAGTTTCATTACATCCTCCTCGCTGATAACATACTTGATATTGCATTAACTACCTGCGAAACAATAATCACAGGAATAATAACTTCTTGCGCTTTTTCTCTTTGATCATCAGTCATGTCTGAACCAAGACTTGCTAACGCTTCTGCTGGATTGCTTAATAAATCCCCTGCAAAATTAGCAAGTTCTGCAAAACTTTCTGCTGCTCCAGCAAATGCTGCTGCTGGGTTTGTAAATGCTTCAGTCAATCCTGCAATTACTTCTTCTGCTTGAAGTTCAGTAGCAACATCTGCTAATGTATATGGCATCGGTGCGTTTTCATTTGCTTCTGCTCTTTGATTAAATTCTTCAACTGCTTGTGCAATAATAGGATCAGACTTTACTAACTCTGCTAATAACTCAGCATCCTTTTCTGACAATCCTATTTCTTCTGCAATCTTTTCTATTTCTTGTTGTATAATTTGTTCTATGGTGTCAGATGAATCTTCCTGAAAATCATCCTGAATTTGAGGAGACTCATCTATGGTCTCTTGAGGAACTTCAGTCTCTGTATTATCTTGAACGGGATCTTCTGGCTCAAGAGGTTGGTCTTCAATCGGATCTGGATCTTCTGGAACAACTATTGGATCTAATTCAATATCGTCTGGGAGATCAGGTATATCAATTGGAGTTTCATCAACTGGTTGCTCTAGTTCAACAGGAACTTCAGGTTCTGGCTCAGGCTCAACAGGTTGCTCAGGCTCTGGTTCTTCAACTGGAGGAACAACTGGAGGAACTACAATTGGGTCTGGAGGACGAACAGGGGGAGGTTCTGGAGTAGGTGTTAGGGGAGATGGCGGAGCAGGTTCTACAGGAGGCTGAGGAGCCTGTTGAGGCTCAGGAGAAGGGGTTGGTGTTGGCGTTGGCTGTGGTTCTGGGGTTGGTGTCGGTGTTGGGGTTGGCTGTGGTTCTGGGGTTGGTGTCGGTGTTGGTGTCGGTGTTGGGGTAGGCTCTGGTTCTGGAGCATTTTTATAAGTAATAGAAAGTATTAATATTTTTCCAACTCCAGGAACTGGATCTGTAAATGCCTCGTTTGTAGCATTAAATGTAACGGTATTTAAATTAGTAAATTGTTGAGTTAATAAATTAGAAACATTTAATCCTTGCGAACCGTCATTTGGATTACCATACCAACCAGATATTTGATCTATAAGTTTGCTTTCTGGTGCATTTACAACCAAAGAACCGTTTTCATTAATAGTATATTCTGGAGTAAATGGAAGTGGGGCTGGAATATATTGTGGAGTTGTTGTAGCACTAGCATATAGATTCACTGTACCCGTCCAGTTTGCTACCCTTACTTGATACAAACATCCGTTTTGTAAATTATTAATTGTAAATGTTGCTGGATGATTTTCTGTATTCAAAGTTTGTTGATCGTATGGGTTAGAACAGCCTTGTTGTGATGTAAGAATTTGATAAAACCAAGTATTAGCGTCTGGATGAGATGCCGAAACTTGGATAGAGTTGTTTAACGGAGTTAAAGATATTGTTGGTGCACTAGACGGAACATATATTGAAACAATGTTTGAGTCTGCAGAATATGTTGAGAGTGTATCATTATCTGCTCGTACTTTAAATTGATATGTTTTCCCTCTGCCATCTGTAGAATTTAAAGTATCATAGGGAACAAGAATAGATGTGTTTAGTGCTGTTGGACCTCCAACATTGTCTGTTGCTATTCCCCAACCATTTGTTGTAAAGTTACTAGTAGACCAACTTATTGCATATCTTTCTACAGCCGTGTTTGCTAAAGTTGGTGATGGTGCTGCCCAAGTTAGATTTATTCCATTTGATTCTGCTGTAGCCATCAGGGAACTTGGAGCATTTAATGAAGGTGGTGGTGGAGGTGGGGTAGGCTCTGTTAAATAAAATACCGAAGAAGGGACAATTTGATTTCCAGATCCATCATTCCAATATAACCAGACATTCGCTCCACCACCGTTTTCATAGTACCAAAAGGTGAACGGATAAGGTGTATTTGCTTGTAATGTTACTGGCTGACTTATACTTCCTCCGCCACCTTTATCTACCCAGTCATTAATTAAAACGGCATTATTAAAGGTGAAATGAACACCATCGTCTGCGGGTGCATAAAAAGTAACTGTTTTTGTTGTAGGAGACATTATGTAGCCAGTAAATTTAACCTCTACATCTTCAGATATATTACTTAATATTGTGCCTGAACCCCATTGAAAATTAATTTCTGAAACCGTTGTTGTGTTTATTGGAGCATTTTGATTACATGGTCTTGGAGGGGAAGCATTAAATCCGTTGCAATTATATACTTGTGCAGTTATGCCATTAGTATTTGTGGCCCCTGCATCTTCTATAAAGCCAAAGAATGAGGTAGCAAACACCATACATAAAACTGCAAGGATTCGGGCAATCCGTTTCAATTATCTCTCCTAATCAAACTGGGTAGTCTGATAGGATTATTATAACATTATATTAAAAAATGAGCAGTTTAAAGACATACTCAGGTCTGTGAATTTACTTGATTTTAATTGATTTTGGTTTCTTTGCTTCTGGAATTTTTCTTTGTAAAGAAATAACTAGTAGGCCATCTTTCATTTCAGCCTCTATAATTTCTATATACTCTCCAAGAGCAAATATTTTTCTAAAGTTTCTTGATGCAATGCCCTTATGAACAAAAGAAGCATCATTATCACTTTCTTTATCTCCGAATACTGTAAGTTCATTTTGATGTAACTCTACAGAAATATCCTCTTTAGAAAAACCTGCTACTGCAAGTTCAATTCTATAGTTATCCTCATCAATTTTAATTAAATTGTGAGGTGGATAGTTAGTTCCGAAGATATCTTTATTATTGCTGATTCGTTCTAAATTTCTTCCGAATCCAATAAAAAAAGGATCATTGAATAGATCCATAGCAAATTGTGTTACCATTTTTTTCTCCTTTTTTCAGCGAGTTATTTGTATCCCCGTTAGGCAGATACTATATTAGTATAGCACAAAGGGCAGGTATATTTCAACCTGCCCGTTTGGCGGATATACTACTTCTTCTTCTTTAGAAGAGCAGCATACTTCTTTTGTAGGGCCTTAAGGTCTGCCTGTGCTTTTGCAAGGTCAGCCTTTGCCTTTGTTAGTTCTGCATCTAGTGTAGCCTTTGTTGTTTCAGCAGTCTTTGTTACAAGATCAACACTACCCAAAGCCTGAGCAAGTGATGCCTTTGTCTTTGCGTGAGCAGCCTTTTCTGCAGCGAGTTCCTCTGCAGCCTTTGCAGCAACTGCCTTAAGTGCTGTTACCTCAGAAGCGAGGTCAGATACGGTAACAAACTTAACAGTTGACTTCTTAGCAGCATCAAGGCCATCAACATCGGCAACTGCACCTGGAAGTGCAATGCTAATTGCTGATTGACCAGCGATTGCTGGATACTTAACGCTAAACTTTGAAATACCCGTTGTAGCATCAGATGCACCAGCAGCAACTTCAATAGTTGCACCGATAACGGCAACAGTTGGTGTAACTCCCCCAACAATGTTTCCAAAGATATCTGTTACCTTAACAATATTTTCTGCAATGCTTGCAGTGCTAACATCAGACCTGACTGTTGCATCAAGGTTGTATGCTGCACCTGCTGTACCCTTTACATAGTATGTAAGAGAGTTTGATCCGTTAACAATAACGACTGTTCCAACCTCAGTGGTTGTTGTGTAAACAAAAAATTCTGCTGTTGTACCAGTACCAACATTAATGGTAAGAGTGTTTGAGCCAGACTTTGAGTTTACTGGAACTGTTGCAGTGTGAAGCGCTGGAACTACTGTAGCCTTTGTTGTTGTAACAACAACTGAAGTTCCTGCAACAATGTTGGTGAGAGCAAACTTAACTGCATCTGCTGCCTCAACCTTGTTATCTGCAGGAACTGTAACAACTGCCGCACCTGCAATAGTATTTGCATCATTATCAACAACGGCATTAACAGTAACAGCAACTGTAGGAACACTAGCGCGTGCTGGTGTTATTACTGCGACTGAACCCAAAAGTGCTGCAGACACGATAAGGGCAATCTTTTTGAATGATTTCATTCATTTCTCCTTGTTTTATGTATTATCTGACCTTTTAGCCAGAATTCTATTATAGCAGATAAGACAGTCTATAGCAAATTGAGTTTTCCTAAAAACTCTTTTACATCGTCTGGCATCTCATTATTTCTTTCATTTTCTAGTTCTTGCCGTCTTTGCCTTTGCATTTCTTTGTGTGCGCTTGACCAGGTTCTAACCTCTACTTCAAGATTATTTTCTTTACTAGTATATGATATTGCACCAAAGGCTGCACCACAAACTGCATCAGCCAAGTCCTTAGATGATTTTCGTGGATGGTCTACACGATTATTTTTCATAATCTTAAGTTCAGATAATTCTTCTAGTAACAGGGGAATGTTTGGCATCGCAATACGATCTTCATAAACAAGCATAGCCAAATCTTCGTAATGTTTTTTAGCAACTGACACTGTATCTGTATTAATATTTACAGCCTTAAGTTCTTGTTGAATATCATATGACTGCCATCTATCAAATGTTACCTTGCCAATATTAAAACCCAGTCTTCTAAGATTAATAATCCAATTTTTTACTTCACTAAGATTTACTGCACCCTCTTTTTTAGGCTCCCACCATGCAACTGCATCTACTACAACAATTGGCGCTACTTGATCATAATCTTTAATTACTTGTAGGTTTACCCATTTTTCAACGTGTGCAATTGCTACAGCACACTTGTCATGTCTTTGTGCTAAGTCAGCATGAACATAATATGTTTTGTTTGGGTCTGGAACAAATCCAGGATCAAACCTTCTAAATTGATCAACTGGATTTCTTAACGTCATGCAATTTTGTAACTTATCTTTTTGTTTAAAGAATGAATCAGAGGCGTAAGTTGGCATACACAAGAAACGCATCATTGCATCGCCCAAGTCATTATAAAATGCAACTTTAAAATCATCAATGCTTCTAGTTGGATTTACTTCCCATGTTGGTCTTTTAAGTGCCCAAATTCCAGGCAACTTGTATGAAATAATATGATCTTCTTCCCATTCAATATCTAGTGTGTTTTCTGGTGTTGCATCAAGTAATGGATTGATTATAAACTTGTGTGATTTATGTACAACATCTTTTTCTGCAATAACACTTTCATATTTTTCAGAAATAAAGTCGCCTTGATATCTTGGAAACGACAGTAGTACAACTTTTCCTAAATCAGGAAAACGAGAGTCTACGGTTCCTCTAAATGCTTTATATATATTGTCTGCTGTTTTACCTTGTTCATTTCCAGTTCCAACTTCACTAGCAAAACCAGAAATCTCATCAAGAACTGCAAGCAATAGGTTTAAGCCCTCATGAGATTCTCTTTCTGAATGTCCAGAATAAACTGTAATTGATTTATCAAATTCAATTGAGTCCACTTTAGCATTATATTTTCCTGCAAACCAGGGAGATTTTTCTATTTTTGTTTTGAATCCTTTAAAGAAGACGTTCTTCGCTTGTTGGGCGTTGATAGCAACGTTAATAAGGTCAATCGCGTCCCCAGACGGTTTGCCAAAATATTTTGCGGGATCTTTAAGACATAGTAACTTATACACAATATAGGCACAAGCCACAGTTGAAGTGAAGTCCTTGCCACTACCCTTCCCAAGTTGTAAAATAATTTCGTTCTTAGTGTATTTATCATAGTATCTTGCTCCTTCGACAGGACCCATTAATAATTCAAGATCTGTCTTTTTATATATTTGACTCATTGCCTCTACAATTTCATACTGTATGTCTGACAATGGTGGTTGCCCTAGATAGTCTGTAGATTCTACAAATGTTTTTGTATCTACTGGATTTTTTTCAAATGGATTATCTTGCAATGCTTCAAGAAAATCATTGAACATCGTGGACAATTGTAATCACCTCATCTGACTTTGAAATGTCAGACAATCTTTGCATAATTAAATCACGAACTTGTGGATGATCTTTTGCAATATCTCGTAATATTTCAACAAGAACTTCCTGTCTTCTTTCAATTTCAAGCATTTCTTCTGCAAGTTCTTTATTTTCAAGCAATCCAGCCTTTTGTAACATTTCTATTCTTTTTGCTTCAATATCTAATACTAACTTAATACCAGCAGTTTTTGCACTAAGATTATTATTCATGGTTGCTTCATCAATAACCTCATATGATTTAGAAATAAGTTTTCCATAGTGTGCATCTGCTGCAGCAAGTGCTTCTTTGGCCCTAGAACGAATAGCATCATTTGCAGATACCATAACTTTCCATTCATTAAGATGTGCAACAACTCTAGTTCTTGGAATACTTAAATCTTTAGATATTTTTGTTGGATCGCTACCCTTTAAATATTCTTCAACAACTTTATTTATTTCATCTAAATGTTCTATAATTTCAAGATCTTTCGACATGCTTCCTCCTTTTAGGAATTCGGCTTACTTTTTCTTTATCAAAAGATCGCATTGCTCTGGGAAATCCTTTTTCATACTCTACGCAATCTACCCACTCCAAACCATTGTCGTTGTTTTTTGTTACACTTATAAACTTAAAACGAGAACCGTGTTCGCCTTTAATTTTAATCATTTCGCCCTGTTCAATAGTGTGCCCATCAACAATAATTGTATTTACTTTTGTGTATTTACCATTATCTAATACTTGACTTTTCTTTTTTCTACCCATTTTTTCTCTCAAGTCTATTAATTTCATCCTGTATGTAAAAAATTGCTTTTTTTAAATCTTCAATATGTTTGGACTCATCTTTAAGGCCTGCTCTCCAAAGATACTTAAAAGCATTACCAACATTGAAATTTCTATGACGAGTAATCTGAATACACTCAACACCAGATGGGTCAGAGGTATAGTGCTCTGGATGGTTTACTTGATCTACAATAATTCTTAAATCATCGCTCATCGTTTTGACTTCCTTAATCTAAATTTTGCAAGGTACACATAGATAGTTTCTGCACTTGTTTCACACTCTTTGGCAATTTCTGGAACTGACTTTTTATCAAGAATGTATCTTTTACGTAACCACGCTTCATTTGTATATAGTTTAGCACCCATGATATTATTTGTCAATTCTTTCTAATGTTTTTAATTTATCCCAATACCCGCCAACATTTCCTTGATATACTTGACCAGTCTCTCTGTCTACCAACAGCCATTTAGAAGGACATCTTGTAGCAACAGTTAAAACCACATCATTATCAGTTTCTTCAAATTTAAACGAATCCCTATTGCTCATATACCGTTTTCCTCCATATATTTTAATCTTTCAGAGTATTTATCTAATACAGGACCGCCTTCATTCTCCATGTTCATAATGTCATAATGATATGCATCTGAATCTTCTGTTATCCATTTCGAAGCATCCTCAACATCCCACTTGCGAGTAGAATTAATAAGCCTATGTATTAACGGTTTCCCAAATTTGGTAGTAAAGGAAGGCTCTAGCACAAACACACGGTTGTTTGGTTGAATAGCAAAATTACCATCCTCGCGTTGAATGACGTGGCCACATTTATGTTGTCCAGGATTTTCAGAATAACCATCATCAAGATTATTGGCATCTCCACCATACCAGTCAAGGGTAAACAAATACTTACCAGAAATCTTGGTCTTAGTTCTATCCATATAAAACATACGAAGATTTGCTAGGTTTGAAAACTTAGTGACTGTAATAAAGGGACTAAATGAATTCCACAGTACTAAATTATGTATGTCAACCTCTGGTACATTAGGCTCTGTACAAAATGCATTGATTGGCATACGCCACCAAATGCCCCCGTCTTCCATCATAAAATGAAACAAGGGGCTACGATTCGGTATGCTAGATACTCCAAAAATAACACAGGGAAAATATTGATCATGCGAATCTTTTTGATCTCTTAAAAAATTACCACGAACATAACATTCTATTGGAGGTATGTTGGCGTTTAATTCTGGCATTAACTAATTCCCCTTTCCCAGTTGTTTAGACCCCAGTGACCTATAGCACAGGCATCTGCCACATCGTTGTCATCTATAATCTTATCATAATTAACTTCAATAAACCTTATTGTTCTTTCTTTTCTTACATTACGCTCATAAGATTTATACCACGCATCTGATTTTCCTGGATTTTTTGATCTAATCGCAAGTTTTTCTTCTTTAGATAACGTTTTGTTTCCAATATAATTTTGCCAGGTAATAGGAGATACCTTTGCTATATCAATTATCCCTAATACTCCCGCTGCTCCTATAATCGCTCCTTGTACTAGGGCCAAGTCTGCTGCAGTTTTGGGGCTATTCATAAACACAGTGTGTTCAATAATCAATGAGTCTGTATTAATAAACATTGGATGAGTTAAAAATGCCATTGTTTTTTTAGAAGCATCAATACATTTTTGATATATATCTTTGCCTTCAAAATTAATTTTGCCATACTTTTTGATTTGTCCAAACTCAAAAAGAGCAAAGGCCAAACTGTTTGTGCTTGCATCAATAGCAACAAACTTTGTTAATTTAAGTTCTATCTTCATAATCTATAAAACCCTTTAATTCTTTTAATGCTTTGTTTACTTTTTTATTATCTACCGAACAGTTTTCACAGTAATTAGAATCATTGTATGCCGAAAGAATAATTCCACATCCCCTTGCACATTTACGATCTTTGCCATATCTTTTTCTTCTTTTATTAATTACTTGTTTTTCTGCAATTTTAATTTTTGTTGCCTGAGTGCGACATTCTGGACTGCAATAAATTTGATAACTTACTACAGGAGAAAATTCATTCTCACACCACTCACATGGCTTCACTCAATTGCTCCAGAGGATTAATTTTTATTAATCCTGGTTCTGACAAGGCACATGCTTTTTGTATTGGACATCCTTTGCAAATTTTAGAATTTGCTCTGTATGTTTTTTGTGGTAGTTGCCTATCCCTCCAGGCTTGTTTTACTGTTCTCATCCAATCAAATGTTTGATCAATCCATGCTCTATAATGATCATTTACTTCAATGGGAACAATAAACAATTCATGATTGTTTTTGTTTTCATATATAACCAGACCTTTGCCCATTTTTAATAATTTCATATAAATTAAAAGTTGAGCAATGTGATAACTTTTTGCTTTGTTGGTTTTTTTAATGTATTCAAATCCTTCATTATTAACTGTTTTAATTTCAATGACAAATTCTTCATTGTTCCATTCAATTATTCCATCGCCATAACCATAAATTGGAGGATCGTTGCTAATAATCTTAAACTCTGTTGTCTCTTTGCCATCATCATCTACAAACTTTTTAGCAATACCAGACTTAAGAAGTGCGTCTTGAATTCTGTCGTGAGAAAGAGATCCATTTGACATATTTGCTACTGAAAATGGAGTGTTTGTGCTTTCAAAAACAACACCATCAAATGCGTGATACCAATACCTGGCACATTCTCCCTGACCATAAACTAATCCAGATGGAGCAAATGTTTTCTTTTTTTGATGTTTAGGGTCTTGTCCAACCATATAACCAGACTCTATTTTTTCAATAACTGATGTTACATCTATATTATTTTGTGATTTTGCTGCCTTAACCATTACTTGTTGTAATAAACTTTTTGTCATTTTTATACCCTATGTCCTTTGTGTTATATCAATTATACACTATCTGGTTATATATTTCAGGGCAGAAACAAGATCGTTAACAGCCTCTGCAGCGGTGTAATATATGTTTTTCTTTGCTCTATCATTTTTATCCACATTTGCCATCCAAGTTGCTTTTAATGATAACTTAGCAGCAATTGCCTGCAATCTTACTATTTCAAGAGTTGCTACTTGAATTGGAATATCTGGTTTAATAATAAGTTTTGCAATCGTAGTTAGTGCCGTTGTTAATTCGTCATCTTCCATATACTCTGATATTTCTGAAAGACCATTAATTTGTTCTAGTGTTGTTTTTTCCATTATTTACCATCCATAACTTGTTCTAAGACATCTACCTCTATTATAGCAAGTCTAATTTTTTTATTACCCTCTCCCAAAACAACAACGAGTGCTGGATCATTATTATTTTTAATTGCATCTGTTACCACCTTAGCCCAAACATCTGCATTTAATGTAAATGATTTAGCACTTTCTTTAAAATCTACAGTAAATCCATTCCAAGATGCGTCTCCCTTTTTAGTATTTCTACCAGAATTTTTATGTTGTTTAGCACCTAACCTTTTAGACTCAGATCTTTCACTCATTTTCATAATCCTTTTTTGTTTTAGGAATCATACTTATTTTAGACACATGTTTTTTACTACACATCCAAGTAACATCTTTTGTTTCATTCCAAAGCCTACAAATATCTACAACTTCATTACATTTTTGACATGTAAATTTACCAGTAAAAGTTTTAAACTTTTCAGACATTTTTTACTTTGTCTCTTAGCATATCCTGTAGGTCTAGTTCTTCTCTAACTTTATTTACAAAAGCATCTCTGCCTTGAACTTTAGTGCCATCTTCAAGTTGATACCAGGCTCCAGTTCTATTTATAATTCCTAAACTTTCTGCTGTATCAACCAAATCAGCGATGGTATCAACACCAAGATCATCACCTCTAAAATAAAAATCATACTCGCCAGATTGGAAGGATGGAGAAGTTTTTGAAAACTGTAACTCCCACCTAACTTTGCGCCCAACCTTCTGCTCAATAAGTTTATCTCCAACATGTATCTTTCCTTTCAATGCTTGATTGTCTGATTCAGATGAAAACAATTTAATAACTGTTGATGAATAAAACTTGGTAGCCTGACCACCTGTTGGTTGTTGACTAGTATACATAGCATTAATATTATTTCTTGATTGTGAAATAAGAATAAATAAAGTTGGTTTTACCTTATTGTTTGCATAGTTAATCATTTTCCAAGCATTACTAAAATCTCTTGACTCTGCACCAATCTGTTTAGTGTTTTCTAATTGCTTAAGTTCATCTGTATCTTTTTCAAAATATATTGCTGGAAGCAATGATGTGATAGAGTCAACAACAATTAAATCTACTCCTGCTTCCATTAATTGTACTCCAACATCTACCATCTCGTTTATTGTTCTAGCCTTTGATACAATTAACTTAGTAGTATCTACACCTAATGTTTTAGCCCATTCTTTGTCATATGACATTTCAGCATCAATCCAAGCACAAACCTTACCTTCTTGTTGTGCTAAAGCGATTGTCTGAAGGCATAAAGAAGACTTTGCAGACGACTTAGATCCCCATATCAAAACCTGTCTACCATATGGCAAACCACCGTTTAAAGCCTTATTAAGACCTATGCTAGGCGTTGCTGCATACTCTGTGGCTGGAACCGAATCTCCTGACATTACGCTCTTGCGTAATTTAGGATTAAGTTGTGCCAATACTTCTTCTACTGAAACTGTCATTAAAATCTTACCCCATGCTTTTCTGGTCGTGTTTGATTAAATTGTGTTTTTTCTGCAAACGCTTCATCTAAAGAAATATTAAGATATCCATTTTTTCTCATACCAGCATAAAGATCTAATGTTCTAATAAGAACATCTGCTATCTCTTTAGCAATTTCTTCTTCACCTTTACTTTTACGAACTGCTTCCATTATCTCTGTAACTTCAGAAACAATCATCATACACTGCTTGGCAATAAAAATATCATCAGCCTTTTCTGGCCAAAACCTTTTTGCTTGTGCTGTTTTATGTAACTCATATGCTAAATTATCAAACATTTACTACGTCCTCCATTGTTACTGTTCCATCTTTGGTTTTTCCAAACTCAAACTTATATACGTTTCCTTCTTGTATATTCATGTATGCTTTAGGAAAAGAAGTAGAAAATACTGTAACTGAATGTAATTCCCGCGATGCATCTGCAATTGTAAGAGATGCCATCCTATTGCCATTCTTTGTTACTCTAGGCTTAAAGGAAACAACAAACATTTCATCATCTTTATATGGCAACATCTTGTAATTTAAAAACTTAACAAGTGCGCCTTTAGAATCTTTTATTTCTTCCACAGGAACTGCAGACACAATCCTATTATCGTTTGTAAGAATAATATAAGTACGACCACTCTCAATAGTGGTGTTTTCATCATCAAATATACCGACAGACCCAGTCTTGTCCAAAACCTCAACTCTTGACCAACCCTTTCCTCGTTTAATTGATTTTACCATACCCATTAAAATAAACGAACCCTTTTCTTCAAACTCTTCAACATCATTTATATATGCATAGTAGTGTTGTGGAATAGAAATATTAAACTCTGGAAGATTTAAATATTCATATAGATTAGCACGAATTTCATTATCATCCGTTGGATTATCTGCAAAGTTTAATGCACCAACACCCTTCATTGCTTGCAATGCTCTACTATTTACACCATTACCCTTTGTAAAAGTAAATTCTTCAACTTGTTTAAAAGAGGTAAATGGACGTGCAGCAATATATTTGGTTGCAATGTTATCTGAAATATATTTAATTCCAGTTAGTCCAAATCTAATACCTTTACCCTCAATTTTAAAATCAAGGTCTGACTCATTTATGTGTGGCAACTTAATTCGAATACCCATGCGTTTTGCCTCAATTAGATACTCAGTTCTAGCATCCTTATCTTTTTCATTTTTAAGAATAGAATACATAAACTCAAGTGGATAGTGGTACTTTAACCATGCAGTCCAATATGATAATGTTGAATATGCTACTGCGTGTGATTTGTTGAATGAGTATCCAGCATGCGCTTCAAAATCATGCCAGAGATCTTTTGCTTGATTGGGAGAAACAAACTTAGACGCACCAGAAACGAACTTATCTCTAAAAACATCAAACTCCCTTGCATCCTTTTTCTTACCAATAATTTTACGAACCTTGTCTGCTTCTGCCATAGTCATTCCACCAAGTTCTACGCAAGCAAGCATGACCTGCTCTTGATACAAAATACATCCATATGTGTCTTGTGTAATTGGTTTCATAACCTGATGAAAATAATTAATATTTTGCTTACCGTGTTTACGAGCAATATAATCTTTACCAATTGTATTCATGGCACCTGGACGAACTAAGGCATTAGATGCAGCAAGTTCATCTAAATTCTTAACACCCATCTTAACTAGTAGATTTGTGTATGGCGTTGCTTCACATTGAAACACACCCTTTGTATACCCGTCTGAAAGCATTTGATAAACATTCTTGTCATTCATATCAATAGACAACAAATCAATCTTTTTGCCATGTCGTTGCTCAATAATTTGAATTGTACTATCAAGAACGCTGAGTGTTTTTAATCCAAGTGCATCAATTTTGATGAGACCAATCCTTGCAGCCTCCTCCATATCAACTGCAACAACAGGTATTCTTTCATCGCTTCCTGGAGCAGAACGAGTTTCCATTGGTGCATATTTAAAAATAGGGTCTTTGCTTGTAACAACACCAGCAGCATGAATGCCAGTGCCTCTAATCCTGCCCCTAAGTTGCTCTCCGTATATTTCTACTTCTGGGTATTTCTCTCTAAACCATGCAGATGCTTTTGATCTACAAAAATCATCCCAAGTGTCTACAGTTTTTAATACTTTGTTTACATCTAGCAATGGAATATTTAATACACGAGAAACATCTCTAACAACACCTTTATCTTTAAATTGTAAGAATGTAGCAATAGATGCAACATGTCTATATTGTTTTACAAGATAATCTTTAACTTCATCTCGTCTAGAATCTTGAATATCTGTATCAATATCAGGAAAGTCATTACGTTCTGGATTAATAAAACGAAAGAATAGAAGTCCATGTTGCATTGGATCAATGTCAGTAATTCCAAGTGTATAGCAAAGGAGTGAACCTGCTGATGACCCACGACCTGGACCAACCATAATGCCTTGCTTCTTAGCCCAATTAATCATGTTACGAACAACCAAAAAGTATGGAGCAAATTTCTTTTCTTTAATAGTTTCTAGTTCTTCGTCTAATCTTAATTCATAAGAGTCATTACCAAGCCATGAGGATGTTAATTGCATTTCTTCTAATGCCGTCCAAGCAAGTTCTCTTAATTCCTTGTCTGGATTTTTATATTGAACTGGCAGTAGATTTAAATCTTCTTTAATATCATAATCTTCTACCTTGTCTGCAATCTCAAAGGTATTAGCAAACATATCTTCTCTAAACTTAAGTTCTTTAGTCATTGCAGACTTCATTTCATCATATGATAATAGATGAATGTCAAACCTATTAAAACTCATCATTCTGTCTTTGCCATAAAGATAGTCAAGCCTATCCATCATATCTTTATACTTTTTAGACTTATCGTACTTAACATCTTTTTCAAGTTTGGCATGTGTATTAAGAATAAGCATCATTTCTTGAATAACTTTTTGATCTACATCTGAATGGTGACAATCTGGAGTTACTACTATCTTTACCCCAAACTCATCAGCAAGTTGCATAAGGTTAAGATTAATTTCAGTTGGATTGTGTGGCATTACCTCAATATAAAAATCATCCTTAAATGTTTTCTTAAACCATTCAATATGTTGTTTTGCTACTGCAAACTCTCCAACTTCAATAGCCTTTGCAATAAGTCCACTAAGACAAGCAGACAAAACAATCAAACCATCTTTATACTTTTCCAATACTGCAAAATCAATTCTAGGCTTTTTATAAAAACCTTCTGTCCAAGCAATCTCATTAAGTTTATTAAGGTTTTCTAAACCTTGTTGATTCTTTGCAAGAATAACAATATGATTATAAATTAAATCAAGAGGTGTTGTACGTTCTGCTTTATCTCTATGATCAAATCTATCTGCAGCAATATATCCTTCAATACCAAGAATTGGCTTAATTCCCGCTGCCTTTGCTGCACGATACATCTCACGATGACCAGACAGGCTGCCGTGATCTGTGATAGCAATTGCTGTCATGCCCAGACTCACGGCTCTGTCAATATATTCTTGAGGTGTAGCAACACCATCCATAAGTGAATAGTGTGTGTGAACGTGTAATCCTACGTAGTTCACAAATTACCATTCAATGTTTGTTGCCGAACTACTTGGAGTGTCAAATCCAAGATAAAACGCTTCTTGTTCAGCATAAGGAATTTTGTTCAAAGCCTTTTCTAATGGAAACGGCGTTACCTTAGACCAATCAAATGGTTCTTTATCTGGACTGCCTGGAATTAATGTGTAACTTGTTTCAGTTCCCTGTCCGTTACGCTTTAACTTCCACGAAAGATTAGAGATGCTACCTATTTCAAGCGCATACTCACGAATTGTATTAAATGCAGATTGCTTGCTTATTCCCATAGCCCAAACTGCAACATAGGGTTCTTCAATGCCATCATCAACAAGAACATTGCAGTAGAAACGAAGGCGACCTTTCCAGCCAGCCTTTGGATCTTTACGGTGCATCTCTTCTGCCCAGTCACGACCTTCTGTTTCCATTGTGTCTAAAGCGCGGCGCTTGTAATCTTTTGGATTTGTATGTTCTTTTACAACAAGTGCTAGACCACGATCAGCATTGTAGTTTGCAGACTCATCATCAAGTTCTTCAATGAATCTTATTTTAACTGCTTGTCCATCTGCTAATTTCAGCCAACGGACCTTTGTTCCAGTTCCTTCATATTTTGGTTTGTCGAGCAGGGCATTGATGTTTTTTAGTCCCTTTACTACGCTCATATTATTCTCCTTTGTTGTATATTTATTGTATAGTATTCGTTTGTGTTTGTCAAACTATATGTTTGTTTTAAAAATTTGATCTACTAAGTTATCAGATTTTTGCAACAATTCTATTATATCACTATCAAGCATATCGCCAATATCTTTATATATTGAATCTAATTTAATTATTGATGATCTACCGCCAAGTTTGTCAATAAGTTTATTAGCCATTGTATTTCCAGCATCATCATTATCTGAAACAATATATACATCATTGAAGTATTTTTTAAGTAGTTCTATCTGAGAACTGGATACATTCGCTCCCAATGTTGCAACTGCTGGCAATCCAACTTGATCTATTCTGATAGCATCAAATGATGATTCTACTACATATATTTTATTAGACTGTTTTACTCTATGTAAATTAAAAAGTATTTTACTCTTAGGCAATCCTGGGGTATTTTTAAACTCTTTACCCTCAACTGTTCTTGCTACAAAACCTATAGTCATGCCATCTGGAGACTGAACTGGTATTGTTACCATATCTTGTTTTTCGGAATATCCAAGACTAAACTTATCCATAGACTTTTTTGTAATCTTTCTACCTTCAAAATATCTTAATGCTCGTGGTGATTCTAGTGCTTGATTGTTTAATCTTTTAATAAGTAACTCATCATATTGTATAAACTCTTTAGGCTTATAAAGTTTTTTATTTACAAGGTCCTCTATATTTGTTTCTTTTTCCTTGCTTTTGATAAATCTAATAGACTCAAAATATGATCTGCCAGTCATCTTCATAATAAGTTCTTGAAGTTCTGCAGTTTGTTGACAACTAAAACAAAAGAATAATCCGCTTTCTTTTGAAACCTCTCCCGCTGGAGTTCTTGTATTGTTGTGATATGGACAAAATATAATGAAGTCTGATCCGACTTCTGACTCTATAGTTACGCCTGACCCGACAAGGACTCTTTTAATCTGGTCTTCTGTATATGTATTGGCCTGTACCCGTCTACCGCGATTATCCACTCTATCTTCTTTCTTCCAACGTACATTCCATATGCCGTAAGCCCAAACTCAAAACAATTCTTGTCACTATCATAGTTTAGCGTAAAGTCTGGCTCAATGTCAATTCTTGGTGCATACCCAGTTTCACGCATTTGTATGACCAATAATCTAAGATATTCTTCCTTAAGTCTGGGTATGTGAGACTCATCCTTGATTATGCCATCAAGATAAAAGTTTTTGATCGGTTTGTGATGAAGCGACACATTATATTATAACGCCTTATCTTCGTAGTCTTTATAGCGATAGTAGCCTTTATCAAAGTCTACCTGCACTAAAAAATCACCCATAAACCCATTGCGATTCTTTCTAAAAGCACAATTAATAATGTCTGAGTTAGTTGCTCTACCTAAAGCCATTACCCAGTCAGCATCATACGCAATCTGTCTAGACCATGCTGTTTGACCAAGTGTAGGAACGCTGCTAAGATCATTTACATCATCTGGGGTAGCAGAGGAAATAGCAACAATTGGAACTTCTTCCGAAATGGCCATAAGTTTAAGTTCACGAGATAAGTTTTTCATTCTTACAGTTTCATTGTCCGACTTTTGATTTGGTGTCATAAGTTGTAGGTAGTCTACAATAACAAAGTCTGGTTTATATTGATCAATTTTTCCACGTATTACGGATGGGCTAATCTCTCCACCTTGATCGTTAGAAATAATATGAAAAGGATTTTTACCTTCAAGGTGGCGCTTATGCCACTCTTTTAAAGTGTCTATCTCAATTTTTCCTTGACTTATTTTGCGATGTGACCAAATACCTTCGCCCATAATTGTAAACACACGATTACGAACTTCTGTTTCAGACATTTCAAGACTAATTACTAATGGAGTTTTACCTTGCTTCCATGCTTGTACCGCAAAATAAAGTGCAAGCCAAGATTTACCGATTCCTGGATATGCAAGAAATACTCCTAGTTGTCCAGCGGTGATGCCAGAAGGAAGATAGTTATCAAATCCTGGTAGTCCCGTTTTAATTCCTACGTTACCTGCTTCCTCCATCTTTTTAAGATGATCAAAATAAGCAATAGCAGAATCTAAATCAATAACATCAATATCACGAACCGCAGATGTGTTTTTCTTTAATTCAGATGTTTTAGTAATTAGGTTATTAAGAGCCTCTGAGCCTTTATCATTTTGTACGTCTGTAGCAGCAGAACGTAAAATATCTTTAAGGCTGTCGTTAAGATATTCGTGTTGTAATTCTTCAAGATGATGTTTAGTTGCACCAATATCTTCTATCACTTCAAAATCTCTAAACTTTTCTACAACCAAAGAAATTGGAGGAACTGTACTATTGTGTTCAAAATATTTTTTAATAAAGTTCCATATATCATTGTGGGTTCTTATTACATTATCAATATTGGCCTGAAGCAAAACGTGTATCTGTTTATCTTTTAATACAGCATTAATTACTTTTGCCTCTGAGTTATTCACTTAGCCACGCCCTTGCCTTTCCACGTCTTTCTAATCGTTCTTTATCATCTTGCTCTTTATCAAGTTTAGCCTTTAAGATTTTTTCAGCATTATATGCAAAATGATTCCAAGATGGATCTTGTGCCACTTTAAAATAATATTGAAGTAGGTCATAACAGACTGGCAATCCGTAGGATTCAATCAATGCATCTGAAGCCCACTGTTCTACATTTAAATTTAAAGTAGGCTTTGCTTGATATCTTTCAGTATGATACTTAGAATACCTGCTCAGCAAAGCCATTCGGTCTTTGCGATCTGCCATTACTCTGCTATTTCTGCCTTAGCCTCATTGATTTTTTCGGTCAATTTAGCCTCTACAAAGCCATATACACGCTCCATAGCATCGTTTGTAGTCTCACCCTGCCTCTTTGAATCTACCACGCCCAAATCAAGCCGTAGCGATTGAAAGTTGCCAAGATTTAGTGTATATCCTAAAGTAACAGATACTTTAGTCTCATCATTTTGTTCCATTAGCCCTCCAAAGGCTTAGTTAATGCTCTCATTCCAAACAGGAATATATCTACCATCTTCAGTTTTCGTATAAGTAAGTATACCATCGCCCATTCTGCGTGTCAACTCTTGCTTAGTAGGCGTATTATTATTTGTTACCAATCCGTCTTTTCTAGGCTGGCCTTGATGAATTGATGCAAGAATATCTCGCATCTCTTTAACCTGACTTTCAGAATAATATGATCTAATCTGAAATCCTATTTTTCCATCCTTACTAGATCCTTTAGGATATGGAATAATCCCCTTTTTCATCAAACGTGGCATATACTTTCTATGTCTATTTAATAGTTGTGATGTTTCACTCACGGTATATGCTCGTTCTCTTTTCTTTTTAAATTCATGTAAAAAACAAATTTCATTTTGATCTTTGTTAATATTGTATAAAGTTATAGTACCAGTAGATCTACTATTATGATATATTCTTACAAGGTCTCCATTAAGAAACCATATTTTTTTGCTACCAGAAATTACAGGGGCGTTATTGTAATCTTTGCCCTCGTCTTTTCCTGAGAAAGAAGCCATGATCCCTCTTTAGAACTATCTGGTGGATGATAAAATTTTCTTTTACCACATACAATACAGTATACCTCAAGATGCTCAGATGTGCTGAATTGACGGTCTACTAAGATTTTACCTTTACATTTTACGCATTTCAATTTGGAATTCCAACAACAAGAACATTAACGTCTACTGTTGCTGTTCCATTAGATGAAAACTTAGCGACAAGGTTTGCCTCAGATGTTGTTACATTAGTTACATAAATAGAAACATTTTTTCCAGCATCTGTTCCACCTCTATTCCAAGGAGTTGCAACAACAAGTGGTGGATACAAATAACTAAAATTAATTTTAAATGGAATTTCCCCACCAGAAGTTGTTGCTGTAGAGTTTGCAACATTAACAACTTCTCCATAAATAGAAACACCTGGAGTTGGAATCATGTTCTCTGCTCTTTGAGGAAATGTTCTAACAATCTTGGTGGTATTTTTTGCTGAAGGAGAGCCTTGATCTATAAGTTCATTAACAACTGTTACAATATTATTAATGTATGAAACATCTAGTGGCTGACCTCTTTGTGGAACTATAAGTTTTTTAGGCATGATATTTAATTATACCATATATGACTAACTTACAGGTAGTGTATATTTGGGAGTTTTTACCAATATATGATTATTATTTATAATTCTATCGTAAGTTGGAGAATGAACAATAATACTAAAATTATCAACATCATTATCATCAAGATTTATAGAAAATTGTGGTACAGACATCCTTCTGTTATAAGAATAATCTGCAACAACTGGCTCTCCAACTGCTTTGTTGGTTGATAAATATATATCAAAAGTATTAAATAGATAGGAACTATTAGGTGTCCAAAACAACTGAACAACATAAATTGTAGGATTTGTTTCTTCTACTACAAGTTGATAGGATGCTGAAGTAAGTTGCGTTACAGAAGGAACTGTTAAAGAATGTACTTTAGACCAATGTGAGGTTCTATTTCTGTCTTCAGAAATAACTCTATATCTAAGATCATACTTTCCAGTTTTGCCACTAAAATCTGGCAAATTTTTTTTTGGAATAATTGATTTTTTTATATTTTTATCTGCCACTACTGAACACCAACAGTCATCCTATATTCTACATAATTATTTGTATTAGATGCTTTTAATATTGGTTGTTCACTAATATTTTTAACAGTTGTATAAGCAGTTAATCCATATAAAGGGTTTTGTGTTGAAACATTTTCAACTCTAATCGCATCAAGACCAACATAATATCCGTCATCTAATGCATTGCTTGTAACAGCACAAGCATATATTTTTATAGATGTTACATCTGCCCAGGTAAATCCATCATCTTGAACAGCATCAGATATTTCTTTTTCAAGTACATAATATCTATTAGTTGAAAAATTAAGTTCTGCACTTGCTGAATCAATAGCGTTAAATATTAATCTTGCTTTTTTTGTAGATGTATTAATAAAATCAATTATAATTTTTACACTATCTGGACCAGTATACGGAGTTGAAAGTGTTTGTGATGCACTTTTATTAATAATAGAAAATGCAATTTTAATTTTGTCTGATAATGAATTTTGAGACAGATTAAGAGATGTTCCTGTTTTTAAAATATGATAAACAGATGAAAGATCTGTAGAAGCAGTTGCATCTTTTATACTAGAATAATCTCCAGCAATCATGACAACGTTATTAAAAAATCTACATCTCTCATAATAGTCATTTCTATTTTTTTTATAAAAAACTCTGTTATCAGCATTTGCTTGAAAAACATCAACCTCTGCGCCGTCAACCAATGGACTAATAACATTATTATCAGCAGGATCAAGTGGGGCTGTTATAACTGGTATGGTTGATGTTGAAGCAGTTACTGCCTGCCAGGATTCTTCTTGTGAAAACAAAACAATATTTCTGCTATCAAATCCTGCGGCAGATGGATTGCTGCCTGCAGAATAAATTCCAATTTCTGTAATTTCATATCTTTCTTGTCCTGGAAGTTCTGCTGTAAATACTAATTTGTTTACATCATCTTCATAAACATATCCTTTTGAAGAAATTGGAACTCTAAACATTTCAAAATCTAGTGATTCTTTTATTTCATATTCATTAAAATCATGTGAATCTCCAGAACCCAGAGGTTGTGGACCACATCCAAAAGCCATATAAGAAGCATAGGCTGGTGCGGTTCCAAGCAAATACTTTGCTACAATCTCTTTACCTTTAATTGTTATCAAGACAGACTCACTCCTAATGTATCATTATATATTGTACCACCTGAAAGGATTTGTATTTCTACCCTTTCGTCAGGCTCATTATTTTTGGTTTCTATTACAATATTGCCTGAAGTTGTAATATAAACGTTTGTACCATTAGTACTATCAGATGTTGGAACATCTGGTATTCTACTTAAAAGATTGATAATAAAATTTAAAAAATATACATCTGCTGTATCCTGTAATGCAATTATTTTTCTAGGATCGTATGCGTTTTTAAAATCAGATACATTTATGATAGGTTGATAACTAATATTAATTGTATTAACAAAATTTCTATTGCTTGAAATTAATAACTCTGCACCAGAAATTTGCTCAAAGAAAAATGTTTCTAAACCTTCTTGTCTGTCTATAACGCTTGTATCAAAGTTAACATATTGTGGTGTTGCAATTTTGATAGGAACGTTTGTTACTACAGTTGAAGTTGTTCCTGATCCAGTATCAACTCTTAAATATTGTTCTGGCGTTGGTGGTGTTGCTTGAACTCTTGGCCCTTGTTCTGTTAAACCTGGAACTCCCATATAATCATCGACTGAGTTATATTGGATTGGAACATTAGTTGTAGATGGTTGTGGTGTTGTTCCTGGAGCAAATAATCCTGGCACACCCATATAATCATCGTACATTTTTATACCTCGCTCAAATAAATAGTCATAGAAGGTCCAGAACTATCTCTTCCATATTCAATATTATAAACTATAAATCTAGAATTTGCACTTGTAACCATATCAATATCATCATTATTTTTATAATCAATAGTTACAAGATCTCCTAATTGAAGAATTGGAGTTGGGAATATATTAAGACCAATTGCTTTTTTAGGTTGCATTAATTTATTAATAATCCATCCCATTAAATCTTCGGCATCGTCTGGTGTTTGAATATAATCACTTTCAATGGAAAATTGATTTTTACCATAAGCCATTCTGCTATTTTTAATACTGTTATACTTTTGTTCTTCAATTACTGGAGAATATACAAATACATTTCCTTTAAGTTCTGGATCTGAAAAACTTGATGTCTTTTTAAAATAATCATCAACTGTTAAAGCATTTGTATTGTCTTGTGTAAATGCAATTCCAAGAATATCTACTGAATTAAATGCTGTTGTTCCTAAATCTAAAAGAGCATCTGTAGAATTAAATAGTAAAAATTCTGCACCATATGCGTCTGCTTTAAATCCAGAAACTACATAGTCTTTTACTGTATCTTGTCTTTTAAACATCTTTGCAGCAAATGCTGGGTATGCATTATCAAACCTAACATTAAAATATGCACACTCTCTCATTATTGTTCCAAATTCTTCATAAAAAATTTTATAATTTGGATTACTACTAGTGCCAATACCAGATAAATATGTATCTTGAAATATTCCACTCATAGCATATTTTTTCAAAGATTCTCTTAGGTTTACTGCATTACCACCAAATATTTTGCCTGCTGGCTCAGTTACAAGTTCAGACCCATATAATCCATAGTTTTGACCTAAGCCAAAAAGATTTTCAAACATACATTTTGTTCCACCACGAGTAAACAAAGCAACATTATTTCCTTTTGGTAGTGGATTTGTATCGTCAACAGTTGCAACTAAAACATTATCAATATATAAATAAAATCTTCTTGTATTAGTATCTAATATATTTTCTGCATACTCTACTGCCAGATCATAAACTGTAGAATTTGGATCTTCGAATTTTTTAGAAAAACCAACAAAATTGCCAGAGTCAGAAAGAATCTTTCCATTTCCACTCCATAATAATTTTGGTATTGCTTTTGTGGATGATGCATCTTTTTCAATTTTATAAAAAATAATGTTAGCATGATTATCATCTGCAGTTGATCCATCTAAAGATATAATTTCAAAATAATAACCATTGTTATTTGTTGCATTAACTAAAACACCTATTCCACCAGAATTACCAAAAACTTTTACTGGTTGGTTTGGTGAACCAGTTGCATTTTGATAATAAATAGAACCATCTAAAGTAGTTACTGCAGTATACAAACTGTTATTTTCATCTTTAACTTCTCCAACAGATGCACCAATAATTCTAATTCTAGTTCCAAAATAATTAAACTTATCTTCCATTGTACGAATAACTGATGTTATAAAATTTGTTGGATTTGGATCTGCTGCTTCAAAGGTTGGTCCTTTTAAAACTAATGCAGAAGACTGAACAATACCTTTATTTTTTTGTGAATCTATAACATTTAAATTTAATACTTCTTTTTCTGTTAAACTAGATTGAGATAAATATCTTTTTATAATCCCATTTACAGATGATCTTTTTGCTAAAACATTGTTAACACCCGCTGCTCCAGTTGTAGTTGATCCAGCAAATGGAGTATCACCAAAAAGATATTGTGATTCCATTTGACATCCTCTTCGATTATCTGTATTTGTCCAATATGATGTTAATCCAGATGAATGAGAAACTATGCTGGTTCCAAATTGTGCTCTGCCATGAGATCTTACGGCACCCTCTTTTCTTTTACTAACTCCAGCAACTAACTCATAGTATGGTTCAGAATATATTCTAACTAAACCAGTTTGATAAATTTTTCCATTAAATGGTAGTTTAGATAAATACTCTTTGTATTCAGCATCACTGCTAATCCAAACATTGCCAACATCGCCAACATTAAACTCTACAGCATCATATTTAATTATTTCTCCATTTGCATAAAAATAACCCTGATATCTAACTAAAAAGTATGCGTTTTCTCCAATATCTAATATGTTATTAATAACAATACCATTTTGAACAGTTGGTGGTAAGTTATTTAAATTTTGTTTTAATGGCACCGCAGCAAGACTATATCCTCCAGAACTGTTGCCAATTCTAGATTCTTGTGTATCTTGAATCTGCCACAACATAGATGGTTTATAGATCCATGTTTTATCTTCAGGACCTCTTAAATTATTTTCTTCGCCTAACTGTCTGTATGCTTTTTCTATGTATCTAGACTTATATGTAATTTTTCCATCATTATAAATTTTTTTATCTTGTGATGCTATATCAATAATGTTTGCAAGTTTTTTGCCAGTTATAACTTTGTTTTTAATAATATTAGCAGTATTTTCAATTAATGATGCACTACCTTGACCCAACTCTTCTGTCCAAAATGTTGTATTGTAAAATCCTGCATCTAACTCTTCTGTTGCTGTTGTTGTTGGGCTTCCACCATCATCAGTTAAAATAATAATTTCAGAAACTTTGTCAGTTACTTTTGATCCAATTAATTCATAGTCTACCGATCTTTGTGATGGACTTGGCATTAAATAATCTTTGCTCATAACAATAAAATTGTTATATTCATCAAAAAACATTGACGTTTGTGTTGAAACTGCCAAGTCATTTAAAACTTCTGCTAAATTTTTATCTGGTCCTACAAAAAAATATGGAATAACTGGCTCAACATCTCCAACATTTCTTTTGTATACATAATTGCTAAAACCAACATAATCAAGAAGTAACGCAATTGCATAACTTAAAGATACATTTGTTAAAAATAATTGTGGCGCTGGCATTGATTCAAAATGAAAATAAAGATCTCTTAACTGAATTGATATTGTTCCACCAGTTACATCTGCTTGCGGAAAACCTTCAGAATATAAACTTTTTAAAGGAATTAAATAATCAAAACCATTAATGTCCATAATTTTTTCATAAAATGTAAACTTTACATTTTTTCTAATATAGTCAGAAATAATACTATTAGAATTTTCATTAAATGCTTGATCTTCATCGAAAATAGTTAAACTTCCAGTTGAAACTAACAACTGTCCTATTGGTAATGCACCAGAACCTAAATCCCCAAGAGACTTGGTAACATTGTATGACATTACTTGATCTGATAAATCTACCGTTAATCTTGGTGAAAACTCAATCAAATCAAACGTTGAATTAAACTTATTCATTGAATCTACAACAATTCTTATTCCTTTTATGTAATCAAACTCTCTATAAACAGTTTGACTAGTTGTAGTTTCTAAATAAGAAGATGGAGTAGAAACATTTGTAACAAAATGTTTAGTTTGATTTAAAGATTCATCTGTTAAAAACCAAGTGTACTCTGGAACAAACTGCTCATAAGAATCTGTAGTTGCATTCCATATGTGATAAGTTCCTTTATCAGAACTACCATTAATAACTAAATAAGAATAACCATCTATTGAATTGCTTGGAAGCAAAGTGGTTGACGACAAAACCTCAGCATGGATAAAACGAGATTTATATTGATCTGGAACATTAAGCCCATAAGATAATTCTATATATCCATCATCTGGAACTATTGGAGATCCATTTGGTCTAATTGAAGAGTAATTAAAATCTTCAACAGTAATCCATTGATTTCCTTTTAGTACCTGAATTTTCCAAATAACTGGTGTTGTTTTGTTTGCTGGTCCATAAAATGGATCTGAAATATTTCCTGTAGTAGACTGAAAAGTACCTAAATTAACACTTCCAACATTTGTTTGCATTTTAACAACAAGTCGATTTGCTGGCACAATATTTTTATAAACAACAAATGGTGCTGCGTCTTGAATGTAATAAGATGATCCTATTAGCCTATCAGCAATTCCTCTTTCTGTTGTATTTACAGATGAAGGAGAATCTTTTTCAGTTCTATATGAAGTCCAATATTTAAATTCATCTCTTCTGTCTGCCATATAATATCTAGGTCTTTGAGTAAAAAAAGAACCTTGATTATCTAAAGAATTAATAGTAAAATCTGGTATTTTATTACTTGCAAAATAAGATATTTTATTAATACCAGATCTTGGTCTAAATGGTTTAATGCAATCTTCTAAAGAATAATAAAGTTTAAGTTGTTCTTTTGTTGCGGTATAAATAATTGGATTTATATCATCGTCTACACCGCCATCAACAATTACATCTGCATCTGTTGCTCCTGTATAAAAATTACCAGTGTCGTTTTGATCAAATGCTGACTGTATCGCTAAGTATCTTGTATCAGAACTTTGTGGTCTATATCTATAATTGCCCAGTTTAAAAATATTGTCAGGCATATTCATATTCCATTCAGCAACTATTTTTGCACGAGACTGAATAGTTGGAGATGCAATAAAATGATTTTTTAATGTTGAATTTTCAAACATTACACTTCTTCCAAAGAAACAGAAACATTCCAAAGATCATGATTTGTTCTGCCTCTTTTTATTACATCATAGGAAAAATCTGAAATATAAACCTGCATAATTTCACTATAACTGGTTAGATGTAAAAATGCTGAATCATCTGTACCAAAGTTTTTATATTTATCATATGATAAAAACATCCAAAATGGTCCTTTGTGTTTATCATACCAATCAAGTAATTCTACACCACCTGCTCCACCATCTGCAGTATATTCATTTTGACCAACAAGGTCAGACTCTCCAGTTGCATTAAAGTCAGCAACTCGTAAATGTGCTCTTGAAGGAAGATTGTCCCAACTAACTGACATAGTAATTTTATCTGCAATATGATGTGATCTCATGTTGCCATTAATCATTCTTTGTCTTTGTTCAATTCTATTTGGTTTAAATTGTAATGCGGATCTGTTGTGATCAGACAAAATTAAAAATTGGTTTGCTGGTTGAGCGGCAGTTGTTAATGAAGAGTCAGCACCTATTTCTTGTCCTATTGGAATATATATTCCACTAGCAGAAAGAGTTCCAGCATTTTCTGACCAAATTATTGCCTGTGGTCTGGTATATCTTTTACGACCTAAAACATATGCTGCTGTTGCCATTATCTGCTACTCCTAATTCTTTGTGCATCAACTTGTTTGATTTGATTCATTACTGCTCTTGCAATATCGTTTGGATTAGCATTACTGCTTGAAACATTAACGCTTACACTATAATTATACAACGAATTGCTTACTGGCATTTGTCCATTATTAATAGATTGCATACTGTCAATGCCTATCGAATCTACTGCACTCTTTCTTACTACAAACTCTCCAGGAGTTAGCATTGCTGGAATAATGTCAGTTCCTTTACCATACCCGCCAGAAGCAAAATATTTTGGAACAAGTCCACCTTTACTAAAACCAAAAGATTTTGGAACTGTTATTGTTTTAGCCTTTTTGCCTTTGCCAACAGTTATTGTTGAAAAATCTGCTGGCGGTTTAACTCCAAAAAGAGGATTTCCTTGACCATAAACAAAAGTAGGAGGATTAACAGATATATCTGGTTTAGTTTTATCACCTTTTTTGCCTTTTTTGCCAGATCCAGAACCAGATCCAGAACCTGCTGGTAGCCAATTTGTTATTGCTAATGTGTTTTTGTCTAAAGCACCAGTATTATCTTTTGTAGCATCTGTATTTGGATCAAGAACAGGGTTTCCTTGTCCTTGATCAACATTAGGATATGTTGGCATTGGTCCAATACCAGCAAGATATCTTCCCATTGCTACTGGATCAAAAGAAACTGGTGGTTTACCAAGATAGGTATCTTTGTCGGTTCCTAATATCTTATCAAACAACTTGTTCGTTTTTTCTGATAGCATAATTAAGAAAGCCTCTGCTTTGCCTTGAACAGATGCATTAATAGCACCCTCAACATCTAATGAATTTAAATCAAGACCAAGTGCTTCTGCTGCTTTTGCAAGTTCAGAATATGCTGTTAATTGTTCTGGAGTTTTATTAGTTAGTTGAGTAATAAACTCTCTAATCTTCACTAATTGATCAAATGCTTGAAGATTAATTCTATTCATTTTTTCAGCATTGTCTAGATTTTCTTTTTCAATTTGTTCTCTTGTTTTACCATCAGCAGTTATTCCGCCAAGTGCTTTTTTACGTTGGTCTTCTACAGCCTGTCTTTTCTTTTCAATTTGTGCCAATGCTTCTCTTTGTCTAGCATCTTGAATTGCCCTTGCTGCTCCAGCCATATCTCCAGCAGCAATCTGTTGAACAATATCAAAACGTTCTCTTTGTGATTGATTAATATCTTCTTGTATTCTATAGATTGCGTCAAGTCTTTCAATTTGTTTATCATAAACCTTATTAACTAAAGTTTCTTCATACGAAATTTGTTCTAATAGATATCCATTTTTTTCTTCAATTAAATCAATTTCTGTTTTTTGTCTTACAAATGCAGCCTCATTAGCCTTTACCATAAGATCAAAATATTCCATCATTGAATCGCCAGTCATTGCATTTCTCATGGTTTTATCTTGTAACTGAATAGACTGAACTTTTTGATATTGTTTTTCTGCTGCAGTTAATTTTTTAGTTGCTTTAATTCTAGCGTTTAATTGTTTTTCATTAAGTGTACCATTTATAATTGCCATGTTTACAGCATCATCTTGAGCAATTATCATAGCATTTTCATGGTCAACGCCCTTCTTTCTTAAAATATTTACAGCAGATATTTTTCTTTGTAATACTTTTAATGCCTCTTGGCCTTCTGCAATTCTTTCTCCACTTATACCAAAAGCAAGAATTTTATTTATATCTCTTGCATCTTTTGTAAATTCTAACTTACCCTTTTTCAAAACAAGTCCAAACTTTCCCATATTTTTTTGTAAATCTTCTGGACTCATTCCCCTAATCATATCTGTAAACTCACTGCTAAATCTATCAGATTTAATTAGTCGATTTGCAATCCCGTCTGCTTTCATGGTTTTTCCTGGGCTTTCCATTAATCTTCTTACTTCTTTAATACCACCAATAGCATTAGCATTTGCATTTTGAAATAGTTTAATCTTTTTTAACATATCATCATAAGTTGTATCTCTTGCTTTTTTAGTTTTAGGTGTAGTTGGTGTAGTTTTTGCTATTGTACCCATTGCTTTCCCAGCCTCTGTTGTAGCAAAGCCTAGTGATTCCGCATATTTATTTACTAGAAATTGAGGAGAATGACCTTTATTAGCGTATTGCGCTCCACCAGTTCTCGTATCTGGATCTGCTAACCACGCCTGATATTCTGGTGAATTAATAATAGTCTCTAAACCGAATGCTAAAACACCTCTAATTGCTTGTGTATAAACTTTTTGTTCATCTTCTGTTAATGACTTTAAATATTCTGCATCTGCAGCACCTTCACCAAAACGAGTATCTACTTCTTGCAAAAACTTAATATCAAACTTGCCCTTTTTATCTTCAATCATTTGAAAATCTTTAGTTAGTTCTTTTTGTTCTTCTGGGTTTTTAATAATAGATTCCATTTCTGTATCTAATTGTATAACTCCACCAAGAGCACTAAACTTTTGCATCATATCAATATAAGGTTGAGCATCTTTATCTGATTTAGTGCTTAATTGAATTAGGAAATCTGTTTTCATTTGTTTTAATAAACCTTGATCTGCATCTTGATTAAACATTCCCATAATACCAGTGGCAGCAGAAACTTCATCTCCACCCAACTTTGTAAAAATCTGCATTGCTCTTTGTCTATCTTTTGTTTCTGTTACTGTATTAAGAAGTGACATTACACCTGATGGGCCTAACTCTCCACTAGATATTGCTGCCCTCAAATTGCCAGCGTCTGCTTCAGTTATTCCTTTGCCTACGCTATCAGTAATTGTTTGATATGATGCATCGACATATGCTTCTTCAGAGGTTCCTTTATATCTAGTTTTTGCTGTTTTTACCAATCCTTTATCAAATGCTTCTCTTGCTGCCCCTCTAGTTCCAGCATAATCTTTTGCAAATGAACTTCTTTGTTTTTCTTGAACTTGTGTAATTTTTAATCTTCCTTCTTCATAATCTCGTTGTAATTCTGCAGCCTCTGCAATTTTATTTTCAACAAGCAACTGTCGTCTTTTTGCTTGATATTGTTGTTCGTATGAATCTAATAATTGTCTTGATTGTTCAAACATTCCAACTGCATCAGCAACTGCTGCTCCAGACAGTGCGCCAATTCTTTTAACATTATTTTTATTTGTAAAATATGCAGAAACTCCACCAACAATTCCGCCAACTGTTGCTCCAACTAAACCGCCAACTACGTTTCCTATACCTGGAACAAATGAACCAACCACTGCACCCAGAGCAGCACCTGCTACTACTTGTGAACCAATATTTGCTTTTCGATCCATTCCTCTAAATCCAGCAGTATTTTTGCTAAGGTCTTGTAATGATCCTTTTGAACCAAGGATTTTTTTTGAGGATTGTTCCATTAATGTAGTTCTAAGTTCAACGCCAGTTTTTAAAACATCATCGCCTTTTGTATTATATAGTGCTTGTAATTCTCCAGCAACTTTAACTCCAATAGAAACATCGCCCATTTGTAATCCAATATTTGCAGCAATTGAAGATGCTTCATCAGCAGACAACGCTCCAGATAAAATAGAAGTTCCTAATTGTGCTTGAAGATTTTTTTGTGCTTGTTCTCTACCGCCACCCTGATTAATTGGTTTTTTCATCATTTCTTGAAAACTAGCAATAGTTGCTTTTCCAGCCTCAGATTGAACATATGCTTGACCTACAGTTGTTTTTCCAGATTGAATAGCAAAAGGTGTTTTTGCTGCTTCTCTTCTTCTATCCATTAATTCTGTTCCAGTTACCCTACCAGCAAATTCAGCAAAACTTTGTATTGCTTTTGTACTTGTTCCAGTTGCTTCTCCTAATTTTAATGCAGCATCTTGTGCTTTATTAAATTGGATATTTAATGCAACCATTGCTGCAGTAAATGCTGCAATCGGAGCAGCAATTAAACCTGCTTTGGTTCCAATCATTGGAGCGAGCAATGATGCCATACCTACTATTGGCATTGCTGCTTGAGCAATTTCACCAGTTTTTCCTGGAGCCATTGAAAGTGCTCCAACAGCCATTGATGCACCCATCATAGCACCACCAGCACGTTGTCCAAACTGCCTTCCTCGTTCTTGTTTATAAAGTTTTGCTTCTCTTGCAGTAGCCTTATTTTTTTCATTTTGATTTCTATAAAAACCAGTTGATACGAATGCCGCTTCTGCCCTTCTTCTCATTGCATCGCCTCGTGCTGTTGATGTTGTTGATGTTGTTGTTCTTGAAACTGATCCAGTTTTTTCTATATCATCTGATGCTTTAGAAAATTTGTTTTGCATTTCTCTCATTTTTATTTCATGTTCTCTGTCTATTTCTCTTAAATCTTGTTCAACCTCTCTCATTGTTGGAGCAATTATTGCATTTCCAACCGCTCTACCTCCAGCCTTTACAACTCCAAGAAATGCTTTACCTATTGTTCTTCCAGCACTAGAACTAGAAGCAGGACTTGGTGTAACTGGAACACCTATATCATCAAACGGACCTGGCGTTCCTTCAGCCCTCATTGCAATTGCATTTAAAAATCCTCTATTTTTTTGTGTTGATTTTTTATTTACAACAAACGATCCTTCATTAAGCATCATAGGAACTGTGTCTTTATTGCCCATTCCTGGAACAAGACCATTTTTCATTGTTCCTTTGCCACGCATTTTAATAATTCCACCAGAATTTATATATTGTAATGCTGGACCATGTTGTTGTGTTGTTTTTTCATTTAATACCATTTCGCCAGGAGTTACTAGTGCTGGAACTGTTTCTGGTTCTCCGAAGTTTTGCGTTCCTTTTGCTCTTGCTCTTTGAACAGCATACCCTCTTTTAACTAATTCTCTAGTTACAGCATTTTGAATAAATCCTCTTTCACCTTTTGGCCCTGTTCCAACTCTTGTTAATCCCCTAATTGATCTATATGCTCTTTTTTGAAGAATCTGGGACATAAATTTTTCTACAGGTGTTTTGGGTCTAGAATGAAGAGTTCCTTTTTTACCATGCTCACGACTCTTATCCCCACCCATACCTTTATCTTCTAAAACACCCTTTTTCCAAAGTTTATCTATTTCTGTGGTATATGCTTTTTTAATTGATGCAGTTGTTGTTCTTCCTTTACTTGCAGTTAAATGTGCATTAAATGTACGCTTATATGCTGGTCCAGGTGGTGGGTATTTTTCTCCTTCTGCAAGAGCGGTTGCTGCAGCAGTTCGTTGAGCCATTCCAACTCTCCACAATCTATCATTTGGCATATTTTTAAAATCATTTTTTAATTGAACTGAAGCAACATTAAGCATTCTTAATAATTTTTTCTCAGATGAATTAAGTTTTTTACCAGAATTAAGTTTTGCCTCTAACTCACTAATTTTAGAATCTATAACAACTTGTGATGCTTTTGCATCTTGTAGTGTCAATGGATATGGAGATGGCAATAGTTTTAATGTTTTGTAAAGATCAGATTTTCCACGACTTGCTGAGTTTGTTAGATTATTATACCCTTGATCGCCTAACATTAAATAACCAGATGCTTTTCTATAACCTTTTAATCTTCCTTCTTGATGCGTTGGAACATCTTTCTTTGAGGTTGCATCATCATAATGCAATAATGCTGTGCCAGCAACCCCTCCAACTCTAATTGCTCTATCATCGCTACCATCTGTCCTTAAAACAAAGCCACCTTTACTCAAAGCAGCAGCATGAATTGGTTGAAACTTAGACCAGTCGGTTTTTAATCCATTTTCTAGTCTTGTAACCATTGATTGATACAGCGGAAGTTCTTCTGGTGTTAAATTCATTGTTTGAATTTTTTTCTTTAATTTTGGAAGAACTTTATTAATTTCACCCCTAACTGCTGCATCATATTCTTTTGGTGACATTTTTGCTGCCATTGATGCAGTTGTTTGTGCAAAAAACTTTTTAGCACCACCTTTTACTCCTAAAAGATTTACCATTGCTTGTTCTGCCATTGAAGGCATTGTTTTTGAATATTCAAGTTTAGGACCAGATGCTCTATCAAATACGCCTGCAGTTCCAACATCAGCAAGAACTTTACCTCCAACATTTCCTATTCCTAGATCTTTATCTCCTCTTAATGTTGAAGAAACAAGTTGTTTAATCATTTCATCTTTTGTAAATGTTTTTGGCATATTTGCTATTTTTGCATCTAACGGAGATTCTAAAGCAAAATATCTTCTATGTCCAGTAGAATCGTTTGGATCTTTAATTAAAATTAATTTTTGTTTTGGAGCAACTAAACCATGAACATCTCTAGCAATTTCTGTTGCTCGCATTTCTGCTAATGCTGCTTTTTCGCTAACCATTGGTTTAACAAATACTCTAGAC
>Ga0194123_10001165_pt1 | contig 41499 bp, 55 predicted proteins | sample TA2MahsurfametaG_5_FD_155479 | JGI IMG/M metagenome (GOLD analysis project Ga0194123, IMG submission 155479) | Freshwater microbial communities from Lake Tanganyika, Tanzania - TA2015023 Mahale A surface | ecosystem: Environmental > Aquatic > Freshwater > Lake | place: Tanzania: Lake Tanganyika... | reverse complement strand
GAGCCGGTGTCGCTGCCGGTATCGGAGCCGGTGTCGCTGCCCGTGTCCGAGCCGGTGTCACTGCCCGTGTCTGAGCCGGTATCGCTGCCCGTGTCCGAGCCGGTATCGCTGCCCGTGTCTGAGCCGGTGTCAGTGCCGGTATCGGTGCCCGTCCCCGCTTCTGCTGTGAACCCATCAATCTCAGGGGGTTCATTCGCAGGCACTACTCCGCCAAGGCCTCCAAGAGCGAGGGGCTGGGTGGTCAGAAGGTCGGGAAGATCTGGTCCGTCGCCAAGCACGCCGCCACCGCCGCCGCCTAACTCGTCAACCTTGGAGTTAGGGGGGAGTTAGGGGGAATGGTTCCAGGAGCTGGGGTGGTGACACCGACGCCGATGTCCGGTGGGGGACCCTCCTCCACCGGGGTGTTGTCCTCGGCATCGCCAAAGAAGGTGACGCCTGGCGGGTTGTCACTGGAAGCGCTGGCTTCATAGTTATCGGCGTCCGGCCGGTTGCCAGCCATGCGCTGTTCGTTCTCCAGCGCTTCGGCGCTGAGCTGGGACTGGGTGCTGCCGGCTGTCAGTTCATCCGACGGGGGCACGATGTTCACTTCCTCAGCCATGGTCGTGTCACCAAGAGGAGCAGCGATGCCAGGGCAGACCTAGACTACCTGCCTGAACAATATGGCTTTGGAGCGTGTTCAGCCTGGTGCTGTGTCTGAGTTGTGTGGGAGCAGGGCCGGTGGTCATCGTTCCAAGCCAGGGAATTCCCGGAAACCTCTTTCAAGGCAAAGGGTTTCACAACTCTGAGAATTTGATGTGAGTTTTTTGAGCCATGACCCTCTGCTGCCGCTGCTTGCCAGCGGCCAGGCCCGTGGCTACCGAGAACGCAGTGGGCGCAGCGCTGGCGATGGCCGCCACGATCTATCTGCATTGGGCCGCCACCCCCTACACCTGGGTGCGCAGCGGGCTCTATCACTCGATCATCAGCGGCGAAGGGGTGGTGCACCGCCTGCACAGCTACGCCGCCGACCTGCCCGCCCACACCTGGCGCCGCAACGCCAATGCTGTGGCCCTGAGCTGCGCCTGCATGGGCGGCCAGCCCGACCCCTGGACGATCCCACCCACCAAGTCCCAGCTGGAGGCGCTCTGCCAGGAGGCCGCCGCCGTGGCCCGCAGCTGGGGCTGGAGCGCCGAGCAGATCACCATCCAGCGGCTGATGACCCACGCCGAGGCCGCCGCCAACCGCGACGGCCGCGACGCGCACGACAACTACGGCCCGGTGATCTGGGGCGGCACCGGTGAGCGCTGGGACCTGCTGCAACTGGAAAAGGGCGGCCCGCCCACCGGCGGTGAGCAGCTGCGCGAGCGCGTGCGCCAGATCCTCCGGGGTGACAGCAGCCCCGGGCTGGCCCCCCAGCCCGCGCCGCCGCCCCTGCAGTTCCGCCGCGCCAGCAGCATCGAGGCCCGCGGTCTGCCCCTGGCCACCGCCATCGATGAACACGGCAGCAGCTGGGCCCTCGCCGCCGAGCTGCTCGAGCGCTACGACCTGCCCTACCAGTGGGAGGCCAGCCGCCGCCGCATCCTCGTGGGCGCCCTTGATGTGGTGCCGCTCTACCGCGAAGACGCTGTTCAGGCCTCGGTGGGTTGGCCCCTGGTGGAGATCACCCTGGCCCAGGCCACGGCGCCGGTGATCCTGCGCGGCATCCTGCGCGAGCAGCGCGCCTGGTGCCGGGTGCTGGAGTTTGCCGAGGAATTCGCCATCAGCGTGGCCTACGACCCCTTTCGCCTGCTCGAGCGCCGCGGGGGGTGATGGCGGCGGTGGATGGGGGCTTCGCTGCAGCTTCTGTGAAGACTTTCTCTACCCCTCTTCCTGTTTCAGTAGAGCTGATAGTTGTGAAGTTGCCTGAAAGCGTCAAAGTCAAGATCACCGGTAGCCTTGCTTTGAAAGGGGCTCAGCTCTTCCCGCGCTTCCCAATCAGCCCCCCTTCTCCCCCTCCGCGATCAAGGCCTCCGGCAGCATTGGCCTGTAGAAGTGGTAGCCCTGGAACAGGGGAATGCCCAGCTCCTGGAGGGCGCCGAGGATAGAGGCGTCTTCCACGCCTTCGGCGACGAGGTGGAGGTCCATGTGTTTGGCCATGCTGGAGATCACGGCCACGATCTGGCCGGCGTAGCCGTCGCTGCCGAGGGCCATCACGAACGACTTGTCGATCTTGATTTCGTTGGGCTGGAGGGTGTTGAGCAGGTTGAGCGAGGAATAGCCGGTGCCGAAATCATCGAGGGCCAGGGCATAGCCCTGGGCGCGGAACTGCTGCAGGTTGGCCTCGGTGGCCGGTGTGCTCTCGAGGATCGAGGCCTCGGTGATCTCCAGGGTGATCAGTTCCGGGGTGAGGCCGGCCCCCTGGAGCATGCCCCGCAGACGCTCGTGCAGATCCGGGTCGCTGAGCTGGGTGGGGCTGATGTTCGCAGAGAGGCGCAGACCGGGGAGATCCAGGGCCTCGCGGATCTGGCAGAAGCCCTCCAGCGAGAGCTGGAAGATCAGGTCGCCCAGCTCGCGCATCAGGCGTTAGCGCTCGGCGATGGCGATGAAGCGATCCGGGGGGATGAAGCCCAGCTCCGGGTGTTGCCAGCGCGCCAGGGCCTCAAGGCTCCACCAGCGGCCATCGCCGGTGACAAGGGGGTGAAAGGCCATCTGCAGGGTGCGCTGCCGCAATGCCTCTTTCAGCTCGCTGAACAGCTTGTAATCGTCGAAGCTGGTGGTGGTGCTGGCGGCGTTGCTCACATCGAAGATCGCCACCCGCTCGTGCTTCTGGCCCTTGGCCTGCACGATCGCCGTGTCCAGGTTTCGCAGGATCGCCTCGGCGTCGGTCTCGCCGGGATGCACCACGCTCACGCCCACGCTCACGCCGATGTCGAGGCTGGTGTTGCCCAGGTCGGTGATGTCGTTGAAGGCACTCACCACCCGCGAGGCGAACTGATAGGCCCTCGCCTTGAGGGTTTCCTCGTTGGCTTCACGGATCGCCGAGAGATCCATCAACACCGCGAATTCATCGCTGCCGTAGCGGGCCAGGAAGTCGCCCAGGCGCACCGTGTCTTTGAGCTTGCGCGCCACCGCGATCAGGGCCCGGTCGCCGGTGGCGTGGCCGTAGGTGTCGTTGAGGCTGCGGAACTGGTCGATGTCCACGAACAGCACCGCAAAGGGCTTGTTGGAGCGCCGTGCCCGCGCCGATTCCACCTGGATCTGCTCCAGGAAGGCGCGGCGATTGGGCAGCTGGGTGAGTTCATCCACCAGGCTGCGGTTGTGGGCTGTCTGCAGCAGGCGATCGAGCAAGACCGCCAGCGCATTCACCTTCAGGCGGATGTCACGCTGTGGGAGATCACCGCTGTCCCCACTTCCACTGACAGCGTCTGCGCTGCTGGGCTCCGTAGTGCTGGTGCCGCTGAGTTGCTCCAGCAGCACATCGAGCAGATGGCTGGTGTGATCGAGGCGCAGATCCTGCTCCTGCTGCCGGCGCAGCAGCACCAGCAGCAGCACCAGGGCGAGGGCCAGCAGCTGCAGCCCCGTCTGTTGCAGGTGGGCGATCGCCAGCACCACCACCGCCGCCAGGGCCAGCAGCGCCACGAAGCGGCGGCCGTCGCTGCGCACCAAGGCCAGCCATTCCTGCTGCCACCAGCTCTGAAGGCGCCGCAGCATCCTGCCCATGCCTGCCCACATTCACCCAAACGCTAGCGACGCTGTTGACGGTGGTTAGCGTTGTGATGAACCTCAGCCCGGCGTTCAGTGGCCGATGGTCGTTCCATGCGGGTGCCCTATGTGGGCCCGGTGAAGGTGGCCTTTCAGGATCGGATCTGTTGTGTGGGTCCGCTCGTGTTGGGCAACGACGTGTTGCTTGGGGGTGTTCCGATGGAGGACATGGACCCCACCATTCACTCGGCGCGCCAGCGCCTGGAGCCCGATCCCCGCAGCCCCAACATCCCTCACGCCCTCGTGAAGTGATGTGGGCCCTGTGGCAACCCTGAGCACGCCCTGCGTGTGGCCCGATGTTGCCGCTCTCGTTCAGTGTGTCGTTGTTGCTGTTGCTCAGCAGCCTGTCGCTGCAGGCGCTGGCCTTGCAGGGGCGGAGCCTGCAGGTGGTGCAGCAGCGCCGCCGCCTGCTGGAAGACCGGCTGATGGAGGCCGCCCAGCAGTTCGCCGGCGCCCTGCAGCGCCAGCACCGCTGCCTGCTGCCCCTGGCCGATGCGCAGTGGGCCGAGGCCGCTTGCGCAGAGCCGGGCGCGCTTGAGGCGTTGCGGCAGGGGGTGGCCGGCAACCAGGGCTGGCAGCTGCTGCACTACCGCCCCCAGTCCGGCGCCGAGGGGGAGGGCCTGGCGGAACTGCTGCTGCAGTCCAGTGACGGCGGGCCGGCGGCCGCCTTTGCTCTGCGTTTCAGCACCGATGAGAGCCCGCGGCTCCTGGCGGTGCAGGAGCTGGGGCTGCGCAGCGCGACCGCGGAGGTGGCGCAATGAACCTCACCGAACTGCTGGTGGCCGCCACGGTGCTGGCGATCAGCGCCAGCGCCTCACTGCAGGTGTGGGCCTCCGGCAGCCAGTGGAGCGTGCGCGCCGAGCAGCAGCGCCAGCAGCACACCGCCCTGGAAACCGAACTGCTGGCGGTGCAGGCCCAGCTGCAGCAGCTGGCGGGCACACCGGTGGCTGCCGATTGCCAGGCTGCTGCCGACTGGCTGGTGGCCCACCTGCCGGCCCTCGCACGCGACGGCCACGGCGTGCGCCTGCGGCTGCAGGGGCACGGCGGCCTCGAGCGCCAGCGCTGGTATGACCCGGCGGCCCTGGGCTTGTGCGGGGTGGGGGGTGATGAAGGAGCCCCCGAGGCGGAGGTCAGTTCGGAGGGAGCTCTCCCGCCTGCTGAAGCACCGCCTGGAGGAGAGCTTCCCTGAAGAGCTCAGTAGAGTGAATACATCGATCGATGGGATGAACGCATGCCCACCTCCATTCGCCTGGATCCAGCTGTGGAGGCTCGGCTCGCCCAGCTCGCTCAGGTCACGGGTCGCTCGAAGGCCTTTTACCTCCGGGAGCTGATTGAAGGAGGCATTGACGACCTGGAGGATGCCTACTTGGGCGCTGCGGTGCTGGAACGGGTCCGCTCGGGCAAGGAGCAGACCCACAGCCTTCACGACGTGATGACAGAGCTTGGCCTGGACGCTTCGGATCTCTGAGACCGCAAAGCGGCAGATCAAGAAGCTCGATCGCTCTTCAGCCCAGATCCTCGTGCGGTACTTGAACAGGCTGGTGCTTGAGGTTGAGAACCCCAGGCAGCGGGGAAAGTCACTGACCGCCAACCTCACGGGACTTTGGCGCTACCGCGTGGGCGACTACCGGCTGATCTGCGACATCCAGGACGGCGAACTGGTGGTGTTGGTGCTCCAGATCGCCCATCGGAGCCAGGTGTACCGCTGAGAGGGCCGGTTGCTGGTCTGTGGCAACCCTGAACCCATTCGCAGGGATGGGTATGAACCACCGCCGCCTGGGGCTGCCGGGCCACCCATGTAGGGAGGCACGGGCCGCCTTCAGCCTCCCGGAATTGCTGATCGCTGTTGCTGTGCTCGGGATCCTGGCGGCGCTGGCGTTGCCGAGCGGTCAGGGGGCGCTGGCGCGGATGCGGGTGGAGGCGGCGAGCCGCAGCCTCATGCTGGAGATCGAGCGCGGGCGCGACCGGGCCCTACGCGATGGCCGGCCGCTGCTGCTGCCCCTGGAGGGGGAGGCGGGGCTGCTGGCGGAGGCCGAGGCCACCCATGCCGCCCTGGAGGTGCACCACAACCTGCCGGAGGCGCTGCGGTTCACGGCCAATGGCCTCTTGATCGATGCCGGCACGGTGGTGGTGGCCAGCCCGGCCACGCCCTTGCGTCGCTGCCTGGTGCTGGCCCTGCCCCTGGGCGTGCTGCGCCTGGGCCAGTACGCCAGCGAGCCCGCTGCCGGCCTCAGCAGTGAGCACTGCCGTCCTGACCCCACGCTCTGATCTCTACGCCTTGATCGCCATGGTTTCCGTTGTGCAACGCCGTCTGAAACGCCGGCCCCACCTCGGTTTCTCCCTGCCCGAGCTGCTGATCGCCCTGCTGCTCGGCGGCGGCCTGGCGGCGGTGCTGCTGCAGCTGCTGGTGGTGGAGAGCGGCGCCTCCCAGACCCTGGGACGCCTGTTGCGCGAGCGCCAGCTGGGCCAGCGGGCCCTGGAGTTGGTGCGCCAGGAGCTGCAGCAGGCCCAGTGGGCGAGCACCGCGCTCACCGTGCCGGCGGGCTGCTCGCTGGCGGGGCGCACGGTGGTGCTGCAGCTGGGCACGCCCGCCGGGGGGATCACCTATTCGGTGGGGGCGTCGCCCTCGCCGATCTGGCGCGGGCGGGTGCTGATGCGCTGCGGGCCCGCCTACGGCCTCAGCGGTGAGCTCGCCAGCACGGCGCCTCAGAACCGGGTGTTGATCGATGCCCTGCCTCCAGCGGCGGGGTTTTGTCGCCGAGGCGCAGACCAGCGGCGTGCTCCAGCTGCGCCTGGCGCGCCAGCTGGCGGCCGATCAACCGCTGGTGCTGGAGCTGCCTGCGCCGCGGCTAGGCTCCGAACCGAGCGCCTAGGGTTATTTCGGAATTGGCTGGGCACTTGGTTCCGGTGCTCCATCCACAACAGCGCAGCCAGTTGCATCAGCTGGGGGCGCGCGCCCATGGGCTGGTGCCCCATCTGCAGCGCCTGCTCTGCTTTGCCGAGGCTGGCAACGGCCAGTTCTGGCTGTTGTTCGACAGCCAGGCGGCTGCCAGCGGGGAGCAGCCCGCTCCCCAGCTGTGGGGCGATCCGGCAGGTCAGCTGCAGCACCAGGGTGCCGCGGAGTTGTTCACCGAGGTGCTGGCCGATCACCGGATCGTGTGCGTGGCCGAGCCCGGCAACACCTTTGCCCCGGTGGAGCAGGCGGCCCTGGCGGTGTTGGCCGAGCTGATCATCACCAACCTGCGCAGCGGCGCCGATGCCCTCGAGGCCCTGCGCCAGGCCACGGGGGTGGCGCACGAGTTCGCCCGCCTGCGCGACAGCGAAACCGGCCATCACCTCGAGCGGGTGAGCCGCATCACCCGGATGATCGCAATGGGGCTGGCGGAGAGCCACCAGCTCAGCCCCACCTTCATCGAGCAGCTCAGCCTGTTTTCGCGGCTGCACGACATCGGCAAGATCGGCATTCCCGACGGCATCCTGCTCAAGCCCGGCCGCCTCACCTCCGAGGAGATGGTGGTGATGCGCACCCACGTGGAGCTGGGGCTGGAGATTCTGCATAAGCTGCTGGGGCAGCACAGCATCCCCGACCAGCCGGCCACCCGCCTGATGGCCAACATCATCCGCACCCATCACGAGCGCCTCCCCGGCTCCGGCTACCCGGTCGGCCTTCGCGGCGCGGCGATTCCGATTGAGGGCCGGATCGTGGCCATGGCCGATGTGTTCGATGCCGTCACCAGCACCCGCCCCTACCGCCGCAGCGCTTCGGTGAGCGAAGGCCTGGAGCTGGTGCGCGACCTGGCCCATAAGGGCGAGCTCGATCCCGCCTGCGTGGCAGCCCTCGAGGCCAATCGCGACGAGCTGGAGAGCGTGGTGGCGGATTATCGCGATCCGCCGGTGCTGGTGGGGTGAGGGGATTGTCAAACTTGAGCTTTTAATTGTCTCAGCGCATGCCGATTGCCCCATAAGCCAGACGCAAGTTTCAATGGGCCTGGAGGTAATCAACCAAGTATCTTTGTGGTCAAGTGTGCAAGTCTTGCTCGAAAAAATCTGCGATCCTTCGAGGCATTTTAATTGCCAGCTTTTACTGAATCCTGTTGGGTGTGCATAGGCTTGAGGGGGTGCCTGCAGTCCAACCATTTGCGGATGCGCAAGTTGTCAATTCGATGTCGCCACTAGATCTTAGGGTTGAAACTGCGGCAGTTGTAGTGCCGAATGATGAGTTGCTGGCTGTGAAAGTAAATTGAGCCCCTGCGGCGCAGCTGGTGGATGTAATACCGCTCGGTGCTGTATAGACGTCTCCTGTCGTAATTGCTGCCGCGCATGCGCGTGCTGCGGCCATGCTTGCGTTCTGGGCGGCGCTAATGCGCGCCCTCCCTTGCTGGTTGAGAAATGTGGGAAACGCTGTAAACGAAAGGATGCCAAGAATGATCGCGGCTATTAGCAGCTCAATCAAGGTGAATCCATGGCTGGGGCCTCCATGTATGGACGCGTATTTTGTGGCAGGCAGGGTCGGCTTTGGTGGGGAGGGGATTATGTCGTTGGTATTTATCAGGGGAAATGTTCATGAGGTGGGCTTGGATTTATATTAAAAAAGCCAAAAAAGCCGGTCGCCGCCTTGGCGGTGACCGGTATGGGATGAGGCCGCGAAATGGTTCGGTTAATTAAGACCGAGTGGGGTTGCAACCGGTTGATGGTGAGCCTGGGTTCCATCCGGTTGCGCCCGCGCAAGTAGTTAGTTGAACATCGCCGCCTGCTCCAAGAGACGCAACGGCTGCGGTAGTGGTGCCGAATGAAGCATTGCTGGCGGTGAATGTGGATGGTGTGCCGGCGGCGCAGCCTGTGGAGGCAATTCCGTTAGGGGTTGTAAAGGGGTCTCCTGTTGTGGTTGCTGCTGCGCATGCTCTTCCTGCGGCCATGGCTGCATTTTGGGCGGCGTTAATTCGCGCCCTCCCTTGCTGATTGAGGTATGCGGGAAGGGCTATTGAGGCTAATACGCCAATGATGACGATGGCGACTAGAAGTTCAATCAGGGTGAAGCCCGCGTTTGGCTTATTGATTCCTTTGGAGCTCTGAAGGCGCTGGAAGAGAGCGCGCTGGGCCAGCAGCCTGGCCTGGAAACGGGAGGTCATGAAGGTCAGCCTGTGGCTGAAACGTCACTAGTCAGCATGGCCTTGGGCTCCGGCGCTGCCAACAAGCCAGGGCTGAGCAGAATCTGAGGATTGTCTGAGAAGCGGGGCCGTGGCTCGCTGGATGGTGCGCATCTCGCCCCTGCGGCTGTGGCTGCAGAGCACCTCGCTGCTGGCGGTGCTCGCTGGCTACAGCGTGCTGCTGCTGTTCAACCTGGCCCTGGCCGGCGTTCAGCGCCAGGCCGGTCACCGCCAGCTTGTGGAGCAGGTGGCCGCCGCTGTTCAGGGCCGTGCCCGTAACCGGCCCCAGCTGGAGGCCTTGCTGGCTGGGGTGCTCAGCCCGGGGCTGGCGCTGGAGCTGTTGCCCCCAGGGGAGGCCCCGGCCCAGGCCGATCCGGTAGCACTGCAGCGCAGCGCTGACGGTGCCTGGCTGGTCAGCCCGGTGTCCCTGGCGCTCGCCGATGGCAGCAGGGCCGTGCTGCTGGTGGAGCAGAACGTGAGCACCTCGGTGCAGCAGGAGCAGCTCTCCTTCTGGCTGCTGGTGGTGGCAGCTGGCGTGGCCAGCCTGTTCACCAGCGGGCTGCTGCGGCTGGTGCTGCGCCGCGGCCTGGTGCAGCCGCTGGAGGAGTTCACTGCCCAGCTGCGCGCCATCCAGGCGCCTCCCGCACTCGACGATGCGATCGATGTGGCCGCCCAGCCGGAGGAGCTGCAGCCGATCGCCACCGCCTTCAATGCCCTGCAGGAGCGTCTGCGCGCTTCCTGGGAGCGCCAGCGCGCCTTTGTGGATGGGGTGGCCCATGAGCTGCGCACGCCGATCACCCTGATCTCAGGCCACACCCAGCGGCTGCTGCGCCAGCAGCAGGCCACACCCTTGGCCCCCTCGCTGCTCCTGATCCGCGAAGAGGCCAACCGCATGGGCACGCTGGTGAGCGATCTGCTCGACCTCGCCCGCCGCGATTCCGGCCGCCTGGTGCTGCGTCGCCGGCTGATCGTGGGCGACGATGCCCTGCTTGAGCTCTACGAGCGCATGGCCCCCCAGGCCGCCGGTCGCCTCCAGTTCGATGCCGGCAGCGCCGCCGTCCCCGAGCCGCCGATCGGCATCGGCGACCCCGACCGCCTGCAGCAGTGCCTCACCACCCTGGTGGACAACGCCCTGCAATACAGCCCTGCCCCGCGGCCGATCACCCTGGCCGCCAGCACCGGCCCCGCCGGTGAGCTGGTGCTGCACGTGCGCGACCGCGGCCCCGGCGTGGCTGCCGATGAGCGCGAGGCGATCTTCGGGCGGTTTGTGCGGGGCAGCGCCGCCATCCGCTCCGACAGCCGCGGCAGCGGCATCGGCCTCTCGGTGGTGAAGCTGCTCATCGAGGCCATGGGCGGCCAGGTGCAGGTGGCCGACGTGCCCGGCGGCGGCGCCGATTTCCAGCTGCTGCTGCCGCCTGTAAAGCCGTTGGGGCCGATCTGAGGCGCCCGCCGTTCACCCCCGCGGGGGGCCCTCCTTGAGCATGAAGCCCACGCCGCGCACCGTCTGGATCAGGGTGGAGGCGCCGGGGCGCTCCAGCTTGCGGCGCAGGGCGCGCACATACACATCGAGCACGTTGTCGTCGCCCACCCAGTGCTCGCCCCACACCGCCTCCAGGATCGCGGCGCGGCTGTGCACCTGCTGGGGCTGGCGGATCAGCAGCTGCAGCAGCTCAAACTCCTTGCCCGTGAGCGCCACCGGCTCACCGCCGCGGCTCACCTCGCGGCTGGCCGGATTCACTTCCAGGTCGGCCAGGCGCAGGGGCTGCAGGGGGTCGCCCGCTGGCCCCGGGCCCCCAGCCCCCTGCCGCAGCCGTGCCCGCACCCGCGCCAGCAGTTCCTCGATCGAGAACGGCTTGGTGAGGTAGTCGTCGGCGCCGGCGTCGAGCGCCTCCACCCGCTCCTTCACGTCGTCGCGGGCGGTGAGCATCAGCACCGGCGTGCGGTCGTCGGTGCCCCGCAGCCGCCGGCAGAGCTCCACGCCGCTGAAGTCGGGCAGGGTCCAGTCGAGCAGCAGCAGGTCCCAGCGTTCCCCCCGCGCCTGCATCAGCGCCTGCTGCCCCGTGGCCGCCTCGCTGCAGGCGTAGCCCTCCAGCTCCAGCTCCGTGCGCAGGAAGTGGCGCAGCTCCGGGTCGTCGTCGACGATCAGCACCCGCGCGGTGCCCATGGCTGGATTCCCGTTGGCTGCAGGTTATCGGTGGCTTGCAAGCCCGCCTGGCTTGGCCAGGTCATTCCCAGGAAACCAGTAAACTGGTTGCCCAGGTGAGCGGTGTGATGAAAACCACCATCGATCTCCCCGACGTGCTCGTGAAAGCGGCTCGCCAGCGTGCTCTCCACGAGGGCCGCACATTCCGGGAGCTGGTGGCCGATTACATCCGCCAGGGCCTCAACGAGCAGGCCGATCGGGAAGCCGCGGCTGGCGATCAGGCCACGGCTGTTCGGATCGCTGCGGATGGGATGCCGCTGTTTCCCCGGCAGGTTGGCGATTCCCCTCCGCCCGCTGATCTCGATGCCCTGCTGGCCCTGGAACGGGACGCTCTCCTCGACGACGACCTCCACAGAGCAGGTCTTCGGATCTGATGGCTGGACCATCGGCCGCTGGTGGATCTCTGATCGACAGCAACGTTTGGCTGGCCCTCAGCTTTGAGGCCCATCCCGCCCATGCCCAGGTGCGGGCCCTGCTGCAGGCGGCAACGGCGGAGTGGCCCTGGCTCTGGTGCCGCGCCACCCAACAGAGCTACCTGCGCCTGGCCTCCACCCCGGCGATCCAGCGGGCCTATGGGGTGGCAGGCGTCACCAATCGCGATGCGCTCGTTGCCCTGAATGCCTGGATGGCCTTGCCGCAGGTCGCCCTGGTGGGCGAACCCTCGCAACTGATGGGGTACTGGGCCAGGTTTGGCGCTCTCGATCAGTCCTCCCCCCGCCGCTGGATGGATGCCTATCTCGCCGCATTTGCCATCAGTGGCGGCTGGGGGCTGATCAGCCTGGATCGCGACTTCCTTATTTTCCGAGAGCAGGGCCTGCAACTCCAGTTGCTGGAGGGCTGATGCGGCTGCTCCCCCCCGCTGCCGCCTTGCCGCCGCCGCTGCCCCTGCGTAGGGTCGGCGCCATGCTGTTGCTGCTTTGCTGCGCTCAGCTTCTCGGTGTGTCTCCCTTGGAGCAAGAAGCACATCGCGAACCGTCTGCATCAGGCTGGCGGCGCTGGGCCACTCCAGCGTGAGGCGCAGCTCCACGGCTCTCAAGTCAGCCGATGCCCCAGTGCGAGGTGAGCTCGCTCAGGGGCAGGGCATCTAGCCCCTCGCCCAAGGGAAAGCGATGGGGGGCTCGGCAGATCAGCACGGTGCTGGCCACGGTGCCCGGAGGCAGCTCGGAGGCCACCTGCCGCAGGCGGAGTCCATCTCGGGCGCTGGGGAGTTCGCCCCACTTGGCATCCCCCAACCAGAACCGGCCGCCCCGCTCCAGCACCACATCCACCTCTTTGCTGCGGTCGCGCCAGAAGTGCAGCGTGCCGGCAGAGGCTGCATTCTCCAGTTGTCGGCGCACCTCCCCCACCACAAACGTTTCCCACACCGCACCCACCAGGGGGGAGCGGTGCAGGTTTGCCTCCGTGCCGATCCCGATCAACCAGCAGAGCAGGCCCGTGTCGCGCCAGTAGAGCTTGGGGCTGCGGCTGAGCCGCTTGCCGGCATTGCCGAACCACGGTTCCAGCAGAAACACCAGGCCACTGCGCTCCAGCACCGAAAGCCACAGCCCGGCCGTGCTGGCAGCGATCCCCACATCCCGGGCCAGTTCTGCCCGGTTCAGCAGTTGCCCGGAGCGAAGAGCACTGGCCCGCAGAAAACGCTCGAATTGCTGCAGGTTTCCCACTTGTTGGAGGCTGCGCAGATCGCGCTCCAGGTAGGTGCTCACATAGGAGCGGTGAAAGTCGCCGGCCTCGATGGCCGGTCGGCTCCACAGCTCGGGAAAGCTGCCCCGCAGCAGGATTTGCGGCAGTGTGCTCTGCGGGGCTGTACCAAGGATTTCCGCCAGACTCAGCCCGTGGAGATTCACCACGGCAGCCCTGCCCGCGAGGCTCTCACTCACGTTCTGCATCAGGGCAAAGGGCTGGGATCCCGTGAGCACGATCGCCCCGTTTCGCTGCCGCTCCTGGTCCACCACCACCTTCAGGTGCCGAAACAGCCCGGGGGCGTATTGCACCTCATCGATCAACAGGGGCAGGGGGTGGCGGGCCAGAAAGAGGGCCGGATCCTGCTCGGCGGTCGCCGCCTCGCTGGGTAGGTCAAGCGACACGTAGTGGTGGTCTGGAAACAGGTGCCGGCACAGGGCTGTTTTGCCGGTCTGCCGCGCACCTGTGAGCACCACCACGGGGCGGGTGGCGGCGAGCCGCCGCAGACGCGGCTCGATCTGGCGCTGAATCCATTCCCCCATGGGTGAGCCGCTCGGCTGCCATGGCCCAGTCTGATGGCATCCTGTCAATCGTTCGACCCTGTCGAATGATTGGCGCGGTCGGTTGCTGTTTCCGTCGGCAGCTGCCTTGCCGCCGCCGCTGCCCCTGCGTAGGGTCGGCGCCATGCTGTTGCTGCTTCGCCGCGCCCGCACCCTCTCGGCCCGGATGGCCCGCTGGGGGGTGGTGATCGTGCTGGCCTACCTGCTGGTGGCCCTGGTCACGCCGCTGCTGGTGCAGGCGGGCTGGCTGCCAGATCCCAACGCCGGCCTCGACAGCCCGATCTACGCGCCGCCCTCGCCCGCCCACTGGTGCGGCACCGACCGCCTCGGCCGCGACGTGTGCGTGCGCACCCTGGCCGCCAGCGGCGTGGCCCTGCAGGTGGTGGTGCTGGCGCTGGTGGTGGCCCTGGTGGTGGGCGTGCCCCTGGGCATGGCGAGCGGCTACCTGGGCGGCTGGGTCGACCGGGTGCTGGTGCTGCTGATGGACACCCTCTACACCCTGCCAGTGCTGCTGCTTTCGGTGGTGCTGGCCTTCCTGCTCGGCCGCGGCCTGCCCAACGCCGCCGCCGCGCTCTGTGTGGTCTACATCCCCCAATACTTCCGCGTGGTGCGCAACCAGAGCGCTCAGGTGAAGGCCGAGCTCTACATCGAGGCGGCCCAGTCGCTCGGGGCTGGCCCCCTCTGGATCCTGCGCCGCTACCTGCTGCGCAACGTGATCACCTCGGTGCCGGTGCTGCTCACCCTCAACGCCGCCGATGCGGTGCTGGTGCTCGGCGGCCTGGGCTTCCTCGGCCTCGGCCTGCCGGAAACCATCCCCGAGTGGGGCGGCGACCTGCAGCAGGCCCTCACCGCCTTGCCCACCGGCATCTGGTGGACCGCCCTCTACCCCGGCCTGGCGATGTTCGTGCTCGTGCTCGGCCTCTCCTTCCTCGGGGAGGGGCTGGAGGCCTGGCTCAGTGGTTCGGCAGCGGCTGGCCGGGGGGAGTAGCCCCCAGCAGCTGCACGAGGCTGGAGATCACGCCTTGCCGATCTTCGGCGTGCAATGTTCCCAGTGCCCTGAGGATCAATCGCGCATCCAGGGTGAACAGCTTGAAGCGCACCAGACAGGGCTGCGGCAGGCCTGCCGATCCCCACTGCTCAAGGGGCCAATCCAGAGGCCAGCTCGATTGTTTGGCGGATGTCACCATCGCCAGCAGCACGTGGCCTGAGGCTTGCTGAAAGCTGGGCTGGGAGAGCACCACGGCCGGTCGCCGTTTCTGTGCGCTGCGATCCGTGAAGGGAAACGGCACCAGCACGACGGAATGGGCCTCAAGTGGCGTCACAGATTTCCGAAGGCCTCCTCATCGGCCTGGCTGCTCCACTCCAGCAGGGTGCTCTCCAGGCCTTGGAGGTAGGTCAGATCCAGCGGTGACACCGCCCGCACCCGGGCTGAGCCGTTTTCCACTTCCCAGCTCAGCTGGTCTCCTTGCCGGAGTCCGAGTGCCTCCCTCACGGCCTTGGGCACGGTCACCTGGCCCTTGGATGTGAGCGTGGCCAGTTCCCGTGGCCCGCCCCCGGATGCCTGCTGCATGCCCGTGACACCCCAATGGGAAAGGCTTCCTTACTGTAAGGCGGCTTGCTCGTGCGGTCTGGGTGGCAGCGCCGATCCGGCAACGCCGCTTCAGCAACGCCGCTTCAGCACCCCCCCCTCAGCACCGCAGCCTGAGCGTGCGCGGCAGCTCCTCGGCGATCGCCCCTTCCGCGTCGAGGGTTGGATAGGGGCGCCCCTCCCGCTGGCACCAGGCCGCCACCTGGGGATAGGCCCATTCGAACAGCAGGCGCCCGTAGCGCTCCGGCTCCACCCCCTCGCCCGCCGCGGGCACCAGGCCGGCCGCCTGGCGCTGGCGCAGGGCCTCAAACAGCAGCGTCGCCGTGGCCACGCTCACGTTCAGCGACTGCACCATGCCCTGCATCGGAATGATCACTCCCTGATCCACCAGCGCCGCCGCCTCTGGGCTGAGGCCCCACTTTTCGGCCCCCAGCACGAAGGCCGTGGGGCCGGTGAAGTCGCAGCTGCGGTAGTCGACCGCCGTGTCGCTGAGCATCGTGCCGTACACCTTGAAGCCCCGGGCCTTGAGCCCCTGCAGCGCCTCGGCGCTGGAATCGTGCCGGTGCAGCGGCACCCACTTCTGGCTGCCCTGGGCCGTGCTGTTGAAGGTGGGCAGCCGCCCGGCCAGGCACACCGCGTGCGCCTCCAGCACCCCCACCGCATCGCAGCTGCGCAGGATCGCCGAGAGGTTGTGGGGCTTGTCCACGTGCTCAAGCAGCACCGTGAGATCGCCCATGCGCCGATCGAGCACGGCCTTGAGGCGTTCGAAGCGGCGCGGCAGCAGGGGCATCGGGCGGGGAGGCGCGGAACGGGTGGTTCCAGCTTCGGCCAGCGCCTTCAGCTGGCTGAGGGTGGGCGTGCTGTGGGGCTCAGCTGGCGCAGCCAGGGTTCAGCCGGGCGCCGATGTGTTGCCAGCTGATCACCTCCACCGCATGGCGCGTTTGGTTCTCGTTGCCCCCATACACCAGCCAAGGGGTCTGCCAGGGTGCCGTTATCGCACTGGGAGCCCGGCAGGCTGCCTTGAGGAGGTCGCGGGTGATGGTCTGGCCGGATTTCACCTCAATCGGCTGAAGGCGGTTGTCGGTAGCGAGCAGCAGATCCACCTCCAGGCCATGGTTGTCGCGCCAAAAGTAAAGCTCCGGGGCCAGCCCCTGATTCAGCCGCGCCTTCAGCACCTCGCCCACGATCAACGTTTCGAAGAGGGCCCCCCGCAGCGGGTGCAGAGCCAAGCTCTCAGGCGTGTGGATGCCCAGCAGCCAGCAGGCCAGACCTGAATCCACCAGGTAGAGCTTCGGGGTTTTCACCAGCCGTTTCCCGAAGTTCTCGAAGTACGGCGGCAGGCGGAACACCACATCGCTGGCCTCCAGCACCGCCAGCCAATTGCTGGCTGTGCTTTGGCTGATGCCGGTTTCCGTAGCCAGGTTGCTGAGATTGAGCAGCTGGCCGGTGCGCCCAGCGCAGAGGCGGAGAAAGCGCTGAAACCGGCTCAGATCCTGCACCCGCACCAGTTGGCGCACATCGCGCTCCAGGTAGGTGGCCACGTAGGCCGAAAACCAGTCCTGGGGCCGCAGCGCTGGCTTCAGCAGTTCCGGATAGCCGCCCCGCAGGATGGCATCGTCACTACTCCAGGCCTGCAGGTCTGTGGCAGGGCGTTCGGCCAGGGCTAAGGGCAATAGGCGCGCCAGCCCCACCCGTCCGGCCAGGCTTTGGCTCACGCCGGCCATCAGGTTGAACTGCTGGGAACCGGTGAGCACGAACCGACCAGCTTGCCGCTCCTGATCCACCAGCAGCTGCAGGTGCGAGAAGAGGTCGGGCCAGCGTTGGGCTTCATCGAACACGGCTCCAGCCTGGAAGCGCGCCAGAAAACCGCGAGGGTCGTCTTCTGCGAATGCGCGTTCGATCGGATCCTCCAGCGACACGTAGGCCAGCTCCGCGAACAGCTGTCGAGCCAGGGTGGTTTTGCCCGATTGGCGCGGACCGGTGATCGCCACTACGGGGAAGCCCTCAGCCAATCGCTGCAGGGTGCGTGCCAGGTGCCTGGGGAGGAGCGTCGCTGAGGTGTCCGCCGCCGAGGGTTGTATTGCCATGGGTTCGCGCGCTGCCCGCATTCAGACTGTACAAATTCCGTGTTGAATCGTGGATATGTACAGAATTGGGGGCACTCGGGAGTTTGGGGCAGGGGCAGTTCGCTGTTGGTAGGGCTTCCAGGGCCAGGAGATCGGTATCAGAGCGGTGCAAAGGGCGTCCGGGCTGGTCACGGCGCCTCGTCGCGCAGTTGCTTCACCAGCTCCAGATCCATCGGCGCTCCGCCAGGTTGAGGGTGCAGAAGGGGCAAGCCGTTGCGCTGAGCCTGGCGCCGGGCCAGCACCTTTGCCGTTGTCAGCACATCGGCGTCGAGGGTGAGGGTGCTGCACATCGGCTGCGACGCATCAATCCGCCACCTTTGGGCGTTCGGGCCCGGCCACGCCAGGATTTCACGGTGCCGCGCCTGCCGGGGATGCCACCTGGGAGTTCCGAGTTGCCCGCCGCGGCCGGGTTTGACCAGCGTGTCTACGCCGCCGTGGGCCGCATTCCCCGCGGCCGGCTGGCCACCTACGGCCAGATCGCCGAGCTGATCGGCGCCTACGGCTGTGCCCGCCAGGTGGGCTGGGCCCTGCGGCGCCTGCCCCTGCCGTCGAACGTGCCCTGGCAGCGGGTGGTGAATGCCAGGGGGCAGATCAGCTTCACCCCCAGCCGGGAGGGCAGCGACTGGATCCAGGCCGAGCTGCTGCGCGCCGAGGGGATCCCGGTGGACGGCCAGGGCCGCCTGCCCCTGGGGCGCTATCTGTGGGTTCCACCCCTGGAGGATGCGGTTGACGGTTGAGGCAGCCCCGATCGGCCTGGCGCCGCGCCAGCTGGCCTGGCAGGTGTTGCAGGCGGTGGCGGCGGGGGCCTACGCCGACGGCGCCCTGGAGCGGGAGCTCAACCGCCTGCCCCTGGAGCCCGCCGACCGCGCCCTGGCCACGGAACTGGCCTATGGCGCCATCCGCCAGCGCCGGCTGCTCGACGCCTGGCTCGACGCCCTCGGCAAGGTGCCGGCCGCACGCCAGCCCCCCCGCTTGCGCTGGCTGTTGCATCTCGGTTGCTACCAGCTGCTGTTCAGCGCGCGGGTGCCGGCGGCCGCCGCCGTGAACACCACCGTGGAGCTGGCCAAGCGGGCCGGCCTGGGGCGCCTGGCGCCCGTGGCCAATGGGCTGCTGCGGGCGCTGCTGCGCCGCCGCGCCGATCTGCCCGCCGGTGCGCCGCCATGGCAGGGCCTGCCCCAGCTGGAGGGGGAGGCCGTGGCCCCCGCCACCGCCCTGGGCCTGCGCCATTCCCTGCCCGCCTGGCTGGCGGAGCGGCTGCTGCAGTGGCTGGAGCCCGAGCGGGCCGACGCCTTCGCCGCCAGCTGCAACAGGCCCCCCAGCCTGGACCTGCGGGTGAATCCCCTGCGGGCCAGCCGCGACCAGGTGCTGGCCGCCCTGCAGGCGGCGGGTGTGGCCGCCGATCCCCTGCCCGAACCCCAGGGGATCGGCCTGAGCGGCCGGGTGGGCGACCTGCGCCAGCTGCCGGGCTATGGCGAGGGCCACTGGTTCGTGCAGGACCGCAGCGCCCAGCGCATCGCCCCCCTGCTCGAGCCGGCACCGGGCCAGCGCATCCTCGATGCCTGCGCCGCCCCGGGCGGCAAGAGCACCCACCTGGCCGAGCTGATTGGCGATCAAGGCGAGATCTGGGCAGTGGATCGCGCCGAGGCCCGCCTGCGGCGCCTACAGCGCAATGCCGAGCGGCTGGGGGTCACCAGCCTGCGGCCCCTCGTGGCCGATGCCAGCCAACTGGCGCGGGAGCGCCCCGACTGGATCGGGTCATTCGACCGCATCCTGATCGATGCGCCCTGCTCGGGCCTGGGTACCCTCGCCCGCCACGCCGATGCCCGCTGGCGGATCGAGCCGGCGGCGATCGCCGAGCTGGTGGCGGTGCAGCGGGCCCTGCTGGAGGGCCTGCTGCCGCTGCTGCGTCCGGGCGGCCTGCTGGTGTACGCCACCTGCACGGTGCACCCGGCGGAAAACGGCGAGCTGATCGCGGCCCTGCAGGCCGAGCAGCCCCAGCTGCATCTCCGCAGTGCCCGCCAGTGGTGGCCCGGGGGGGCGAGCGCGGGCGAGGCGGGCGATGGCTTTTTTGCAGCCGTGCTGGAGCGCGCCGCCAGCGGCGAAGAGCTTGCTGCAGGCCTCGATCAGGGGCCCGGCGGCGAGGGGGGCTCGGGCGGTGAGGGGGGCTCGGGCGGTGGCGGTGGCGGCGGTGCCACCGGTTCGGGGGCCGGGGCCGGGGCCGGCGCGGCCGGCTGGGGCGGGGGCTCGGGGGCCGCCGGTGCCGGGGCGCTGGGCTGGGGTTCCGGGGTCCAGTTGGGATCAGGACGCCACTGGGGCTCCTCGGCCGGCTCGCGGCGTTCCTCCGCGTTCGGCTGCCAGCGGCTGCTCGGGGCCGGCGGCCGTTTCTTGCCGGCTTTCCAGGTGTCAGCCAGGGCTGGTTTGGGGGGGAAGGCCTGCACCGGCAGGCCCTTGGTGATCGCCCGCATGAAGGTGCTCCAGGCGTAGGTGGCCACCACGCTGGTGTTGTTGGTCTTGCGGTCGTCGTCGTAGCCCAGCCAGATGCCCGTGGTGAGCTGGGGGATCGAACCGATGAACCAGAGGTCACGGCCGCCTTCGGAGGTGCCGGTCTTGCCGGCCACGGGGCGATCGGGCAGTCCTGCCCCCGCGCCGGTACCCGCCCGCACGGCCTGCTCCAGCATCCAGGTGAGCGCGTCGGCCACATCGCTGTCGAGCGCCCGCTTGCCGGGAGCCCCATCCACCCGCCGGCTCCAGAGCAGCTCGCCATCGGGCCCGAGGATCTCCTCGAAGGGCGTCGGCGGCACGTACACACCGCGGTTGATCACGCCGGCATAGGCCGCCGTCATGTCGAGCACCGTCTGCTCCTCGGCACCGAGGGCCAGGGGGTAGAACTTGCCCAGCTCGCCGCCGATGCCCAGGCTGCGGGCCGTGGCGATCACCTTGTCGAAGCCCAGCTCCTGCAGCAGGGCCACGGCCACCACGTTCGACGACTTCTGCAGGGCCCGCACCATGGTGATGCTGCCGGCGTAGCTGTTGCCGAAGTTGCGCGGGCAGTAGCCGGCGAAGCAGCGGGCCGAATCGCGCACGGTGCGCTCGGGCACCATGCCCTCGCTCAGGGCGCTCGCATACACGAACATCTTGAAGGTGGAGCCCGGCGAGCGCAGGGCCTGGGTGGCCCGGTTGAACTGGCTGGTGTTGAAGTCGGTGCCGCCCACCAGCGCCCGCACCTGGCCCGTGCCCGGCTCCATCGCCACCAGGGCCCCCTCCATGGCGCCGCTGGCGTAACTGTTGATCGTGCGCTGCGCTTCCTCCTGCCAGGCCAGATTCACGCTGCTGCGCACCGTGAGGCCGCCCACCTCCAGCTGCTCCTTGCTCAGCACCCGGGCCAGCTCCTGCTGCACCCAGCTGCCGAAGTAGGGAGCCCGGCTCACCCAATACTTGGGTTCGGCTGGTTTGAGGGCCAGCGGTGCGCTCTCAGCCGCCTCCAGTTCCGCAGCCGTGATGAAGCCCGCTTCCTGCATCCGCCGCAGCACCACCGAGCGCCGCTGCAGGGCCAGCTGCGGATTCACCAGCGGTGAATACACCGAGGGGGCCGGAGGCAGGCCGGCGATCAGGGCCGCTTCCTCCAGGTTCAGCTGGGCCGGGGTCTTGGAGAAGTAGATCCAGGCGGCATCGGCGACGCCGTAGGCACTCGAGCCCAGATACACCAGGTTGAGATACTCGGTGAGGATCTGGCGCTTGCTCAGCTGGCGCTCGAGCTTCCCGGCCAGGGCCGCCTCCTTCAGCTTGCGGATCAGGGTGCGGTCCTGGCTGAGGAAGACGGTGCGGGCCAGCTGCTGGGTGATCGTGCTGGCCCCTTCCTCCACCGCTCCGCGCGAGAGGTTGCGCACCAAGGCCCGGCTGATGCCGTAGAGGTCAACGCCGTCGTGCTGGTAGAAGCGCCGGTCCTCGGCGGCGATGAAGGCCTGTTCCACCAGGGGCGGGATGGCGCCACTGCTGAGCTTCTCCCGGCTCACGGGCCCCAGCTTCTGCACCACCTGGCCATCCGCCGCCAGGATCGTGAGGGTGCCGGGGCGGTTGTAGTAGCTGATGCCACGGGCATCGGGTAGGAGGCCATCGAAGCCCCGCACCACGGTCGACTGGAGCACGGCGGCGCCGCCGCCGACCACGGCCGCCAGCAGGCCGATGAGCAGAAGCCGCCGCTTGCCGCCCTGGCTCACATCACGTCACCAGAGCGCTGTGGCCGATGGCCAGCGCAGTCACCAACATGCCGAGCACGAGAAAGGGCTGGGCACTGGCCTGATACTTCACGTCGAAGGCCACCGGATCGCGCAGCAGCCAGATGTCCTGGAAGGTGACCTGGGGCACGATCAACAGCACCAGGAGCACGGCAGCGAAATGTTGGCCGATGGCGATCAGCACGGCAACCATGGCCAGCTGAAAGAGATCGATCATCCCGGCGCTGATCCAGCTGGCCTTCTCGATGCCGAACACCACCGGCAGGCTCTGCAGCCCCAGGGCCCGATCGCCCTCCACGCTCTTGAAGTCGTTCACCACGGCGATGCCCAGGCCCGCCAGGGAATAGGCGAGGGTGAGGATGGCGGTGGCCCAGGTGAGCTGGCCGAACAGGGCCTGGCCGGCCCACCAGGGCAGAGCGATGTAGCTGGCGCCGAGGGCGTAGTTGCCCAGCCAGCCGTTCTGCTTGAGCTTGAGCGGCGGTGCCGAATAGATGAAGCTCACGAACGAACCGCCCAGAGCCAGAAGCAGCAGCACCGGGGTGGTGTGCCCGGCCCAGAGGTCCAGCCCGTAGGCCACCCCCAGACCCGCCAGCAGCAGGATCCAGATCTGGGCCTTCACCTGGCCCAGGGGGATCGCTCCAGAGGGAATCGGCCGGTAGGGCTCGTTGATCGCGTCGATCTCGCGGTCGTAGTAGTCGTTGATCGTCTGCGTGTAGCCCGCCAGCAGCGGGCCACTCATCAGCATGCAGGCGATCGAGGCCCCCACCTCCGGCAGCGACCAGCCGAAATTGCCCGAGGCGGCAGCGCCGCACACCACGCCCCAGATCAAGGGAATCCAGGTCACCGGCTTCATCAGCTGCAGCCGGATCTTCCAGATGTTGCTGGTGCCGCTGGCACCTTTCATCCCGAGCAGCTGACGGGCCGCCGAGCCGGCGCTGGCCTCGGGGTTGGGGCTGTTGGTCAAGGGGGAGCTCAGGCGGGGGTGACTTCGTCGTCGAAGAACCAGGCGGTCTGGCCGCCGGAGAGTTCCACCACCACACCGATGCCCTTGCCGTCCACCGTGCGGAAGCCCTTCACGGTGCCGGTGGCGTCGGCCTTGAGGGCCTCCACCAGGTCGGCGGGAATGCGGTCGCGCACGCGGGCGATGCGCACCTTGGAACCGACGTTGATCGTGGCAGCCTGGGCCATGGGGCGGCGCGACTGAAAAGTGGCGCAACCTTACCAGTGGGTCCTGGGTGGAGGAGCCGCCTCCGCCATTGCAGGCTCGCTTGGGGCCGGCTCGCTGCTGCTCAGCCCCACCTCGATGTCTCGTCTGCCCGCCGCCCATGGTTGCCAAGCGCATCATTCCCTGCCTCGACGTGGCCGATGGCCGGGTGGTGAAGGGGGTGAACTTCGTGGGCCTGCGCGATGCCGGGGACCCGGTGGAGCTGGCCTGCCGCTACAGCGCATCGGGGGCCGATGAGCTGGTGTTCCTCGACATCGCCGCCAGCCACCAGGGCCGCGGCACCCTGGTGGAGCTGGTGCGCCGCACCGCCGAGGCCGTCACCATCCCCTTCACCGTGGGCGGCGGGATCAGCAGTGTGGAGGGGATCACCGAGCTGCTGCGGGCCGGCGCCGACAAGGTGAGCCTCAACTCCTCGGCCGTGCGCGATCCTGAGCTGGTGGCCCGCGGCGCCGAGCGCTTCGGCTGCCAGTGCATCGTGGTGGCGATCGATGCCCGGGCCCGGCCCGCTGCCGGGGGCAAACCGGCCGGCTGGGATGTGTATGTGAAGGGTGGCCGCGAGAACACCGGCCTGGATGCGGTGGCCTGGGCCCGGCAGGTCGTGGCCCTCGGCGCCGGCGAGATCCTGCTCACCTCGATGGATGGAGACGGCACCCAGGCCGGCTACGACCTCCCCCTCACCCGGGCCGTGGCCGATGCGGTGGAGGTGCCGGTGATCGCCTCCGGCGGTGCCGGCTGCATCGACCACATCGCCCAGGCCCTGGAGCCGGGCCCGGCGGGCGGCCATGCGGCGGCAGCCTTGCTGGCCTCCCTGCTGCATGACGGTGTGCTCACCGTGGAGCAGATCAAGGCCGACTTGCTTGCGCGGGGCCTGCCGATTCGGCCCCTCAGCTGAGCGCGCGGCGCCCGTTACCGGCCTTTACATTGAGCACAGCAGGTTTCCAGCTGCTCTCCGCACCCGTGGCCGCCCTGCCTGACCCCCTCCCCACTCTGGTTGCCTTCCTGCTGGTGGTGGCGGTGATCGCCCTGGTGGCCTGGGCACTGCAGTTGATGCAGGCGGCCAACGATCGCCGGGAGTTTTCGCTGATGCTTGCGGGCTGCATGGTGTGCTCCGCCGCCGTGGGCCTGGCCACCGTGATGGTGCTCACCCTCACCGGTCCTGGTCATGGGCCCGAGCTTGCATTGGGCCGCCTCGGCTCCTCGGGGATCAGGCCCGCGAGGATCAGTCAGGCTGAGCCCAGCCCCGAGTTCGACGCCTTGCCCGAGACCTTCTCCCTCCCCTGGGATGGGCAGCTTTAGCCCGGGTGATCCGGCGGCGGTTGAAGAGCTGTTCGACGCGATCGCCCCCCGCTACGACCAGCTCAATGACCTGCTCAGCCTGGGCCTGCATCGCCTCTGGAAACGCCAGGCCCTGGCCTGGGTGAATCCGCGGGCGGGCCAGCGCCTGCTCGACCTCTGCTGCGGCACCGGCGACCTGGCCCTGCTCCTGGCCCAGCGGGTGCGGCCGGGTGGGCTGGTGCTCGGCCTCGATGCTGCCGCCGCCCCCCTGGCCCTGGCGGCGGAGCGGGCGGCCCGCCAGCCCTGGCTGCCCGTGCAGTGGCGCCAGGCCGACGCCCTGGCCACCGGCCTGGAGACGGGATGGGCCGATGGTGCCGTCATGGCCTACGGCCTGCGCAACCTGGCCGATCCGGCCGCCGGCCTGCGGGAGCTGCGGCGCCTGCTGCGCGCCGGTGGCCGCGCCGCCGTGCTCGATTTCAACCGCCCCAGCGGCGTCACGGCCACGGTGCAGCGCCAGCTGCTGCGGCAGGTAGTGGTGCCCGTGGCCCGCCAGGCCGGCTTGGAGGAGCACTACGCCTACCTGGAGGCCAGCATCGAGCGCTTCCCCTGCGGCGGGCAGCAGGAGGCTCTGGCCCTGGAGGCAGGTTTCCGCCAGGCCCGGCACCGGCCCCTGGCCGCCGGCCTGATGGGGGTGCTGGAGCTGGTGGCCTGAAGCCCGCTGCCGGGCTGTCTGCAGCTCCTCGATCAGGGATCGGTCAGCAGAGCTTTTGTTCCAGGCCAACAACAACGCAAACCAGGGGATTGGAGCCTGGTTGGCGTAAAGAATCCACAGTCTGTGGTGGGTCGTTGCCACAACTCCACGCGCAGCACAGTTGCGCGGGATCTGCAGAAATGCGCGGCGTTGAAGAGGCCCTCCCAGGCTGGAGTGTGTGGCCGGTGTTGGAGCTGGGTGATCCCGCCCGCAGTTCCGGCGGCCTGCTCTGGCCCCGGGAGGCCGTGCAGGACAGGCCGCTGGGCAGAATCGCTCCCATCGCGCCTGGGCCGCCGTGCACTTCCAAGACATCATCAGCACCCTCAACCGCTTCTGGGCGGTGCAGGGCTGTCTGATCCTGCAGCCCTACGACACCGAGAAGGGCGCCGGCACGATGAGCCCCCACACGGTGCTGCGGGCCATCGGCCCCGAGCCCTGGGCGGTGGCCTACCCGGAGCCCTGTCGCCGCCCCACCGATGGCCGCTATGGCGATAACCCCAACCGGGCCCAGCACTACTTCCAATACCAGGTGCTGATCAAACCCTCGCCCGACGGCATCCAGGAGACCTACCTGGCCTCGCTCGAGGCCCTCGGCATCCGCGCCAAGGATCACGACATCCGTTTCGTGGAAGACAACTGGGAATCACCCACCCTCGGAGCCTGGGGCGTGGGCTGGGAGGTGTGGCTCGACGGCATGGAGGTGACCCAGTTCACCTACTTCCAGCAGTGCGGTGGCCTCGATTGCCGGCCGGTGTCGATTGAGATCACCTACGGCCTCGAGCGCCTGGCCATGTATCTCCAGGACGTAGAGAGCATCTGGGATCTGAGCTGGAACGGCGAGCGCTCCTACGGCGAGATCTGGCTCCCCTTCGAGAAGGGCCAATGCACCTACAACTTCGAGGCCTCCAACCCCGAGCGGCTGCAGCAGCTGTTCGCTCTCTACGAGGCCGAGGCCGCCGATCTGGTGGCCCAGAACCTCCCCGCCCCGGCCCTCGATTTCGTGCTCAAGTGCAGCCACACCTTCAACCTGCTGGAGGCCCGCGGCGTGATCTCGGTCACCGAGCGCACGGCCACCATCGGCCGCATCCGCACCCTGGCCCGCCAGGTGGCCGAGGCCTGGCTCGCCGAGCGCGAGGCCCTGGGCTTCCCGCTGCTCAAGGCCTGAGCGGGTGAGTGATGCTGCTGCTTCCTGAACACCGGGCGATCTTCGTGCATATCCCCAAGACGGGGGGCCAGACGATTGAGCGCCTGCTGGGCCATGGCCACCAGCGCCACCATCACGCCATCCGTGGTCTGCCAGCCGACTGGCCCCAGTGGTTTCGGTTCACCTTCGTGCGCCATCCCCTGGATCGCTTCGTCAGTGCGTGCAACTACAGCGTTGACATGGCGCAGCGTCATCAAGAGCGCTACGGCCGCCGCTCCTCACTGGGATCAGTGGCCCGCTTTCGCCTTTGGTTGCTCGAGAGGGAGCCCGATCTGCAGGCGGTGGCCCAGCGGCTGGCCGAAGAGCGCGACCTGCGCCGGATTGCCCACTTCACGCCCCAGATGAAGTGGCTCAAGGCGGTTCAGCCCCAGTTCATCGGCCGGTTTGAGCGCTTCCAGCAGGATCTGTAGACCCTGCTGCGCTTGCTCGATCGCGACCTGTTGCCGGCGGCAGACTCCCTTCACCTCAACCGCTCTGGCAGCCGCTACAGCCGGCACGACCTGGATCCGGCAACGCGCTGTTGCCTGGCCCGTCTCTACCGGCAGGACCTGAAGGCCCTGGGGTACGAGGCCCACCGTCTGCCCTGAAGGGCACCTGCGACAGTGCAGCTGTCCGTTGGCTGTTGCGGCATGCGCAAGGCTCCGCGCGCCCTGCTGGGGGTGGTGCTGGTGCTGGGGAGTTTCCAGCTCGGCCGCCTCAGTGAGCGGGCGATCTGGCCCTGCCGGCTGAGGCCGGTGGCGGCGTTGGTGGCGCCGCTGCTCGGCCAGGAGCTGCCCAGCCCTGAGCTCTGCGACCTGCTCCTGCGCCTTCCCCAGTTCTGAGCGCCCCGGGGCGTGGCGTGCCCGTGGCAATCCTGCAGCAGACGGGAGACCGCCATGGGCAGACGGGAGGGGCTGGTGGCCCTGCTCTTGGCCGCGCTGCTGGCGCTGGTGCTGCTGCGGGCTGCCCTGGTGTGCAGCCAGCCGCTGGAACCCGCCGCCGGCGATCCCGCCCGCCGGCAGCCCGGCAGTGAGCAGGTGCTGCGGGGCCGGTTGCTGGCGGATGTCAGTCCCCGCGGCGATGGCGAGCGCTGCGCCGCGCTGTTGCAGCTGCCGGTCGGCCGCACCGACCTGCAGTTCAGCCCCTGCCCCGCGCCGCCCCTGCAGGAGGGCTGGCTGCTGGAGGTGCAGGGCCCGTTGCGCCGCCCCCAGCCTGCTCCCCACCCCCTGCTCTCTGGCCCCCGCGAGCGGCTCAGCCGCCAGGAGGCCGCCAGCCAGCTGCAGGTGGAGTCCTGGCAGGTGCTGCAACGGCCGGCCACCCCCGTGGCCGACCTGCGCCGCCGGCTGGCCCGGGCCCTGATCGAGCGCGCCGGAGCCGAGCGCGGCGGGGTGCTGGCGGCCCTGGTGCTGGGCAGTGCCGTCGTGCCCCTGCCGCCGGCGGTGAGCGAGGCCTTCCGGGCTGCCGGGCTCTCCCACGCCCTGGCCGCCTCCGGCTTCCATCTCAGCGTGCTGCTCGGGGCGGTGCTCCCCCTGGCCCGGCGCTTGCCCGCCCTGCCCCGCTGGATGTTGCTCGCCGGAAGCATGGTGCTGTTCCTGCTGCTCGCCGGCCCCCAGCCCTCGGTGCTGCGGGCGATCGGCATGGCCGCCCTGGCGTTGATCGCGCTGGAGTGCGGCCAGCGGCTGCAGCCCCTGGCCCTGCTCACGGCGGTGGTGGTGGGGCTGTTGGCGATCTGGCCGCGCTGGCTGGTCTCCATCGGCTTCCAGCTCAGCGTGGTGGCCACGGCGGCCCTGGTGGTGAGCGCCGGACCCCTCGAGCAGCAGCTGCGTCGGTGGTTGCCGGCCTGGGCGGGGGGCTGGGGCTGGCTGGCGCCGGCCACGGCCGTCCCCCTCGCGGCCTGCCTCTGGACCCTGCCCCTGCAGCTGTTTCACTTCGGCGTGGTGCCGGTCTACGCTCTGCTGGCCAATCTGCTGGCGGCTCCCCTGCTCACGCCCCTCACCCTGGGGGCCATGGCGGCGGCGCTGCTGAGTCTGCTGCTGCCGGCGTTGCTGGGCCCGCTGCTGCCGCCCCTGGCCTGGTTGGCCGGTCTGCTGGCTGCTCTGGCCGAGGGGGTGGCGGCCCTGCCCATGGCCCAGTGGACCCTGGGCCGGCCTGCCCCCGGGCTGGTGCTGCTGTTCAGTCTGGGGCTGCTGGGCCAGCTGCTCCCCCAGCTGCCGCGCTGCTGGCGCCGTTGGGCCCCCGCGGCCCTGGCCCTGGCGGCGGCCCTGCACCTGGCGGCGCTGCAGGCCGACCAGCTGCTGCTGGTGCACCAGGGCTCCCGTGACCTGCTCCTGGCCCGCCATCGGGGCCGTGCTGCCCTCGTGGCGCTGCAGGCCGATGGCCTCAGTTGCCGTCAGGCCCGACAGCTGGCAACGGGCCTCGGGGTTCCCCGTTTTGACTGGGCCCTGCTGCTCGATCCCCTGGCGCCTGAGCCGCCCGTTTGCTGGCAGGAGCTGGCGGGGTTGGTGCTGGCTTCCGCCGATGGCAGCCTGCCGCTCCAGCCCGGCCAGCGGCTCCGCAGCCCCGGCCTGCAGGCCGAGCCCCTGGGGGCAACCAGCCGCGGCGTGCGCCTGGCCGTGGGCCAGCGCCAGTGGCTATTGCTCCCGGATCGCCAGGCCCTCTGGGCTTGGCGCGACCAGCCGAGCGGTCCCCGGCCCGATGGTCTCTGGCTGGGCTTTCGCCCCCGCGCCGCCGAGCAGCAGTGGCTGCGGGCCCGGGCTCCCCAGCAGGTGTGGCTGAGTGGAGAGCGGCGCCCCCACTGGCCGGCGGGCTGGCGTGCCAGCGGTGCCAGCGGCTCCCTGCACCAGGCCCTGGGTTGATCGCTCTCTACAGTGTCCTAGAGATTCAGGTCTGCGAGCTGCTGGCGTCTGGCACCCCTAGCGGTGCGTGACCCCGCAGAGCAACATCTGCATCCCCACCCGGAGAGGTGGCTGAGTGGTCGAAAGCGAACGACTCGAAATCGTTTGAAGGGCAACCTTCCGTGGGTTCGAATCCCACCCTCTCCGTATTCAAGGGTTCTTCAAAGGTTCTTGTTCATCCAGACCCTTTGCTGGATCTGGGTTCTTGGCGGATTGGTCGTCCGGGTTCGTTTGCTCTAAACGAGGATCTCCAACCAGCGTGTTGTTGGATGCGCTGTGGGACCAAGGGCGCGTGTTGCTGGATTGCTGAGATGCCTCACTCTGACTCGTAAGTGCGTGCCTTGAAGGTGGGTGGGCGCAGACGGAGCAAATCTGTTGAGGATTCTCCGATACCCCGTCTTGAGGTGCGGAGGGTCAATCGGGTGGTTCAGTTCGGAAGGAGTGTCTTCAGCACTCCGCTCAATGAACTTGGCTATGGGAGAAGTGGAGCCGTTGCGAGTAGCAAGAGTACTCATTGATCCTCTTTGGGATTCGGCGCAAGTCGTTGAGTCCTTGACCCTTGCCTTGTAAAGTTTGATGCTTCAGGGGGTCCGTGCCTGAGTAGCGTTGGAGGGTCTTTGGAGGTGGCGGAATGACCGCTGACTCGCCACCCCTTCTGGATGTGCTGGATCATCTCTGTCACCAGGTGGATGGCGATCCAGAGGTTGAGGAGGAGTTCTACGGTGCGACGACACCCGATGAGATGGTTGCCCTGGCAGTTGCCATCGGCATCCTGATAGACGCTGATGACTTCTGTGCCCTGTTGAGGAGTGGGAGCACGGAGAAGTGGTTCGTGCGTGGCGAGGACAGCACGAATCCCATCATTCACCTTCAGCGGGTGTTTCGAATCTGCTCCTGTTCCTGAGTCAGCATTCTCCTGAAGCAGGCATAGAACAGTGCTGTTGAGCGGCTGTGCCAGACCATCCTGCTGTGGTTGCCGCTGAACACTCTTGATGACATCCCGCACCTCAGGGGAGTCGTCCCAGCAGGTTTGTGACCTTTGGCGATGCATCCAGTCACCAGGGGTACGAATACCATGGCGGAATTCAGCAGGAGCAAAGACCGCAGAGTGTTCCGCCTCAATCACCTGGCGCTCCTCCTTCAGCATCTGGTTCTGCCTTGAGATCTCCACCCGTCTCTGGAGCAGGGCATCAGGACTCAGAAATGCTTGGTTGCTGAACGAGTCTGGCTCTTCTGGGGGTTGGTCTCAATAACCTGCTGGAGTGCCTCTGGGTCAATAGGAAGAGACATCAGTAGGCACAGATCTCAAAGTCAGAACCGGTCCAGCAGGCAGGGTCTTTCTTGCTCCTCACCGCAGTGCCCCATCGGGAATTGATGCCATCGGTGGTCAGGCCACGAACCTCAGCGACGTCTGTGGAGACGATGCTCACGGAGATGTCGGTGATGTTTGGGAGGATCGGTGTGCTGCCTTGGCGTCTGATGGCGAAACTGCCGCCCTCCCCAAGATCAAAGTGACAGGCACCTGAGTAGGCGACGCTGCCGTTCTGCTTGATGACGCAGCGGGCCTCCTTTGCTTCTGCAGTCAGAGGAATGAGAGCTACTGTTAGTGCCAGTGTCAGGATGGTCTTTTTCATCGGTAGGGGATGTGGGTCATCTGCCGCTGATGGCACCCTCGCTCACTAGACGGTTGTCGAGGCAGCGGATGGTGTCCTCCACGATGGCGGCAAGCGTTGGTGACTTGTTTGGTGTGGCGTCGGGAGTCCTGAATCTCAGAGACGAGTTCCATCAGCTCCTTGCTGATGCGGATGCAAAACTGCTTGGGGCACTGGCATTGTTTTGTGCCATTGCTACTGGGTGGGCCTGAGTGAAGTGTTCCAGGGCACTCCCCCGCACCAGCAGCTGTCCGAATCGGCACCACGGAATCAGATGGGTATGGCTTCTAGGTTTTCTGCCTTCATAGGGATGCTGATGGAGGACTCAGGGCACTCCTAGTTGTATATCCCCACCGGCAGGCAGGTGCAGGTGGTGCCAGCAGAGGTCGACATCAGATCAGACCAACCGACGGACCTGTCATTGAACATTTGACCCATGCAGTTGATGGTTGAACAGGTTTTCCTCTTCCATCTACCAATCTCCACTTGCGCCAACCGCTTTTGTTGTAATTCACGCCTTCTATCGGAGCGATGAGAACCCCATAGGGAACTGCGATCTGTTCGCCGCCCGCAGTCTTGTGAAACGTTGCTCCCGGTCTCGCTGCAAAGACAGGAACAGCTATTGCACTACCGGCAATTCCCGCGACGGCTGCCATCTGCAACAAAAACCATTTGCAGTAATCAGCGGAACGCCATGGATGGCCTCGCTTGCGCTTCTTCAATGACTGCGTTTGTGTGTAGATGAGATTCTAGCACGACTTCTTGATGCTGGATCGAGTCATGTCTCTCTCATCTTGCTGTGCTGGCCGCTCTGGCTTTGTCCCAGTACTTGGTCGTAAGGTGACAAGCCGAGAATCCCTTGTGCGTCCAATCGCTATCTCTCAGGCCAGGCTATCTAAGTACTATGACGCCGTCATGGAGGAGTGCGATGAAGCTTTCGCTTGGTTCATTGTGAATGCAGCAAGAGCCTGAGCAAGCTATCTTCGTGATGTTTCGTGGCGAATCGACGGCTCTTCGCGTTCCTGCCAATGGGCAGACGTGTCTTGGTGCTCAGCACAGAGGTACGTGCTCATCTTGCCTTGCGTGCAGCAGTGGTTGGCTTTGGTATTGCAGGGGATGGCGTACCCGTTCGCAGTGGCAGCATGTTCAGAAGCTTCATGCGTGAGACGGCTCTTTGCAGGCCTTCTCGTGCCCTTGCATCCAGCCCTCTTCTGGGGCCTTGGGGATGGATGCTTCGAGCCAGGGGCAGATGCAGATGGATGGAAGGGGTGCTGCAGCGTGATCTCGGGATCACGCGACAACGATTATGAAGGAGGCCGATTCAGGGATTGATGGTGGGCCTGTGGCCCAGAAGAATATTGAATGATCGTGAACGCACTGCCATGACGAGGTCTCGGCTGATCACGGCGGTATCCCTCTACCTTTCGAGGCGATGGGAGGTGATCTGTTTTGTTTTGGTTCTTGTGTTGTTGTATCTGCAGGTTTTCTTGTTTGTTATTGATGCAGATGCGATGCCCTCCCTTCGGGGATGGTTTGCCGCGTTTGCTGTCTACCAGGGTTTTTCGGTAAACCGTCTTCACTATGTGGTTGCTCCAATATTCGTGGCGCTCTTTTCGTACTTGCTTGCTTGCCGTGAGACGCCTCTTTGGACCCGTGCCTGCCTCGATATTCTGGGCCTCCTTATCATTGCAAGGATGTTTGCTCAGCTTGTGGGCTTGAACATCCTCGTCTTCGACTACATCACACCTTGCTACCTTCTGATTGAGCAGCTTCTTTTCTTTCTGCCTTTCTCGCTGCTGGTGTGGGGGTGGATCTACTGGCGTTTGGATGTGCTGGCTCGGGGTGCGTGCCGTCCGCTCTTTCGCTTTGATTTCGAGGGCGACGTGCCACGGCCATTGGACTATTTCGTCGCTTCCTTTTCTTCGTTGCTCTCGCCGGGCAACTCTGTGATTCAGGGAAACTCGGCACGGGCAAGGGTTCTTGTTCTGGTGCATGGATTGATCATCTATAACTTCATGGGCCTCACCCTTTCCAGGGCGGTTGCCCTTGTCCAGGGGCAATGACCTCTGTGTGTTTGATCCGCACCCTGAATCTCGGGGCCTTTGGGCCAGCGTCTGTTCTCCGGCGCGCCCGCGCTGTTCTCCCAGCAGAGGTCGGTATGCCTGGGGCCCCTGATGTCCCCTCTCAGGATCCAGGGCTGGCCTGATCCGATGAAGACATCCGCTGCCCAGGGGCGCTGCGATTCAGTCAGTCTCCCTGTCGTCGAAGCTGCCGAGGTGGATGAACTCTCTCCGCTTCTGCTTGGGTCGCCCATGCCACGGGAAGTAGGGCTGATTCAGGTCCCGGTAGGTGAGCACCAGGTCGGTTTTCTGCAACGGATAGCCAGCTCGGGCTGTGATTCCGAGAATCTCCTGCAGGGATTCGGAGGTTCTGAGGGCGAACTGGATTTCTGGAGACGTGCTTGCCTTGCACAGGAAGGCCGCAACCCGCCGGTCCCGTTCGGCAAGGGAGACGGGCCATGTTGGTATCGGTTGGCTCTCCATGGACTTGGGGCTCAGGGCGAAGGCCGCTGGATGGTGCGCATCGAACGCGGGCGGGCACGTGGAGATCGCGCACACAAACCCTACGGACAGAGCCTGCCTGGGTCATACCCCCTTTCTGGGACGTTGGCTGCAGGTTTACGGCAGCCTCAGCTCCAGGATCAGCCAGATCAGGAAGACGACGACGATTCCCAGAAGTTGTTCGCTGGCTGCGGAGGCAAGAATCAGAACGAGACAGAGGGCAGTTCTGGCCGCTCGCAATTCAGCCCCCATGCGGCCATTCCTAGCCGCAGTATCTGCTCGCCTGATGCATCAGGCAATTCCCCGTGCCTCCTGGTGCAGAACATGCATAAAGCCGGTATGGGTGTTCCGGTGCTGCGTCCGCCTCACCTGCGCCCGCCTTCCTGATGCGGGACGCTGGATGATGGGTCCGCGCTGTCCATTCCTCGCCCCGATGCCCCTGTTGCCCCGCTGGCGCTACATGACCGAGGACGCCAAGGCGATGGTGCGCCGGGGGGCGGTGTCTGCCCTTGTGGTCGTGCTGGTGCTGCTGGTCTTCCGCTCCTTGCTCCCCTGGGTGGCGCTCCTGCTGGTGGGCTGGTGGATCTGGAGTGCCCTGCGGCGATGATCGGCCGGATACAGACCGCTCCCTGGGCGGCCGCTCACGGCGGTGGCTGATCCATTCGCCAGATGCGTTCCAGCCTCTGGCGCACTCTGGCGCCGCTGCGGAAGGCGCCGGTGATGCGCCAGAACTGCAGGGCGGCGCCCACGGCAAACACCGTCCAGGGCAGCAGCATCCAGAGCGGGTGGTTGTGCATCAGCTGCACCCCCGTTTGGGGGGCGCGGGGCGCAGGGGCTTGGCCCCATCATGGACGCAACACCAGGGAGGGCGGATGCAACATCACACCGCCGCAATGGATCGCGACACCTGCCTGGGGCGCACCTGTCTGCACTGGGAGGGAAGCGGGGAGCTATCCGCCTCAGACCTGGCCCTCGTGCTTGAGCGTCTCGCCCTCGCCGATCAGGATGCGGTTGCCGAGCTCCTGAGAAGCCGCACCATCCAGCCATGTCCCTTGATCAGCTGAAAGCCTTCCTGGTGCGCATGCAGGCCGACGAAGGTCTGCGCCGAGCGGTACAGGCGGCCGCGACCGCCGATGACGTCGCCCAGATCGCTGCCCCCCTGGGCTACGTCTTCTCCGGGGATGAACTGCTGCGCTTCTCGGGCCAGAGGGTGGGCCGTGTCACTGTCACCAAGCAGGACATCCCCGGCGAATACAACTGAGGGTCTCTCCTGCCGATCGCTGCGGCGCCTCCGGGATGCAGACCGGCGTCTGCCGGGGTCACCCAGGGCGGGAGATCTCCGGCAGAGCGGGGGATGGGATCGGGCTGGGGGATGGGGTGCTGTTCTGATGGCGTCGCCAGGCTTCCCAGCCGCTCAGCAGGGCTGAGCTGATCAACAGCAGGGAGAAGCCCTGGCGCAGGCGCCGGTCGTTCAGCTGGGGGGCGAGCCGCTGGCCGACTGAGGCGCCAATGGCCCCCCCCACCAGCAGCGGGGCCACCAGCGGCAGGCTGGCGGCGGGCCAGTGGCCCAGGGCTGCCAGCGCCACCAGGGCATTCACGGCGATCAACAGCAGGCTGGTGCCGCTGGCCAGGGCCAGCAGCATCACCACCAGCAGCGAGAGCGGTACCGCCTCCCGGGTGGGCAGGGAGGCGCCGCTCACCAGCAGGGGCAGCAGCAGGATCGAGCCACCAGCACCCAGCACCGCGAGCAGGAAGCCGATCACGGCGCCCCCGCCCGCCAGCAGGGCCAGGCTGGCGGGGTCCATCAGAGCCTCACCCGGTTCCAGGGCATGGCGGCCAGCAGGCGGGCCATGCCGCAGAAGCCGCTGATGCCGGCAAACACCAGACCGGCGCCCACAAACCAGCTGAGCAGGATCCAGGCCGGTGCCACCCAGGTGCCGAGGATCAGGCCCAGCAGCACCAGGGAGCCGGCGGCGATCTGCACCTGCCGCATCAGTGGCAGGGGGGCGTTCTTCAGCTGGCGCATGGGCAGGCCGGCCTGCTGCCAGGCGGGAATGCCCCCCTCCAGATCCACCAGGGGATGGGGATGCCCCTGCTGCATCAGCTGGGCCAGGGCCTGGGCGCTGCGGTTGCCGCTGTGGCACACCAGCACCAGTGGTCCATTGGGGAGATCGGCCTGGGTGATGCGCGACAGGGGCACGTTGAGGCTCCCGGCGATGTGGCCGCTGGCGAATTCCATCGGCTCGCGCACGTCGATCACCTTCACGCGCTGTTAGGCCAGTTGGTCGGCCAGCTGGTGGGCGCTGATGCGCCGCTGGGCAGGGGCTGGTGTCATGGCTGGAGTGAGCCTCGAGAGCAGGGGGGAGTGGACGGAGAGGCGGAATCGGAGCAGGAGTCGATCGGTGATCGATGCCGCCAACCCGCACGGGAACGGGCTGCCGGCGATCCAGGGCGTGACCTAGGCGGTCGGCCTTGCGGCCATGGCGCCCTCCAGTGGATAGCCCTCCGCGGCCCAGCGGCTGAGGCCCCCATGGAGGTTGGCCACCTGGTGGCGCCCGGCCTTGAGCAGTTGCTGGGTGGCCAGGGCGGAGCGGCTGCCGGAATGGCAGACCACCACCACGGGACGGTCGGCAGGAAGGGTGCCCGCGCGCGCTTCCAGGTCGGGCAGGGGGATCAGCACGCTGCCGGCAACGCGGCCATCCGGCCCCTCGAATTCCTCGCTGGAGCGCACATCCAGGATCGTGAGCTGGTTCTGATGGTCTGCCACCCAGCCCGGCATCAGTTCCGGCAGGCCGGCGTAGCTGCGCTGCAGCGGTGCCCAGCTGGCCTTGCTGCCGTCGGCCTGTCGCGGTTTTCCGGAGCGCAGATTGCCGGGCAGGGCCTCGGCGATCTTGTGGGGGTGGGGCAGCTTCATGTTCTCCATGTGACCCACGAAGTCCCGCTCGGTGGCGGCCCCCCCGAGGCGGACGTTGAAGGCCTTCTCCTCGGCCACGGAGGTCATGGTGCGGCCGGTGTAGTCGTGGCCGGGGTAGAGCAGACAGGAGTCGGGCAGGGTGAAGATCTGCTCGGTGATCGAGGCCCAGAGGGTGTGGGGATTCCCCTGCTGGAAGTCGCAGCGGCCGCAGCCGCGCACCAGCAGGGCATCACCGGTGAAGGCCATCGACCGGTCGTCGAGCACGAAGGTGAGACAGCCATTGGTGTGGCCGGGGGTGCTGCGCACCTCGAGGAAGCGACTGCCGAAGGCCACCCGATCGCCGTGCTCCAGCGGCAGCGTCACGTGGTCGGCGCCGGCGGCGGCGGCCAGACCGATGGCGCAGCCGCTGGCCTCGTGCATCAGCCAGCTGCCGGTCACGTGGTCGGCATGGGCGTGGGTGTCGACGCTGGCCACCAGTTCCACCCCCAGTTCACGGATCAGGGAGAGGTCGCGGGCGTGCTGCTCAAACACCGGATCAATCAGCACTCCCTGGCGGCTGGCCACATCCGCAAGCAGATAGGTGAAGGTGCCCGTATCGGCATCGAAGAGCTGGCGGAACAACAGGTGCCCCCCGCCGGCCGCGGCGGCAAGGGAGAGGGAGGGCGCCACTGCAACGGCCATGGCGGATCAGTCACACACTGCTATGACTATACACGCATACACATGGCATGGTCGGGCTGGGGTGTCCTGGTCGTGGCCGTTGGCTCTCCGTGTTTCGGTGCAGATGGCGGCGGCATCGCCAGGCAGTAACCCTGAGCTGACGCGCGGCTCCAGTACAAGTGACGACGACAGGCGCCGCCGTAGCGCAGAGACTTGAGGAAGCTGTGCTGTCTGTGGTGATCGGCTCCTCTGCAGCTCAGAGATTCCTTGAGGTGCTGGATGCCAACCGCGACCTTCAGCGGAGCCTCCTGCGGTGTCGGGATGCGGAAGCGCTGCTGGCCCTGGCGGCAGCGGCGGATTGCCCGCTCAGCCGCAACGACCTCGTGTTGCTGGCCGTGACAGCCGAGCATCCCGCCCTCCCCTGGGCAGGCCGGTCTCGCCAGTTCGCGCGCTCCTTTGCCCTCGGCATGGCCCGCCTTCAGTGCGGTTGATGGCGCCGGAGCACCTCGGCTTCCGCCCGTGCCACCAGATTGATCGTGACTCCGCTCAGCAGCAGGGCCGGAATCAGGACGATCAGCGCCAGTTCCATGCTCCTTGCCTCCTGACGGTCTCTCTTCAGTGTGTGGACGCCGATGGCTGCAGTCGTGAGTGCAAGTGCTCAGGTTGGCGGCCAGATAGGGCGGTGCGCCAGGGTGGTGGGGTCATGGTTCGAGGGCGCTGCGGGGGCGGTGCTGGTGGGATGCCCTGGTTTGTGAAGCTGGAGGAAGGGCTCGTCGACAAGGCGCGCTTCGATCAGGTGGTGCCAGCCCACCTGGCCTGGTTGGCCCGGCTGCGGCAGCAGGGCCATCGGCCTACCAGCGGCTACTGGGCTGAGAGGGTGGGCCGCAGCGGCGATGGGGCTAGCGGCATGTTGCTCTTCGAAGCGGCCTCCTAGGCGGAGGCGGAGGCTCTGGTGCGCACGGATCCCCTGATCGAGCAGGGCTGCGTGCGCTGGACCCTGCACCAATGGAGCCCGGTCTTCGCCGATCCGGCTCTCCAGTTGGTTCAGGAGTGAAACAGCAGCACCAGGCCGGAGTTGAGCTGGTGGAATTCCCGCTCCTCACGGCTGAGGTCGAGCCCCACCTGCAGGCCCTCCTGCAGAGCTGCATCAAACGGCGGTGAGGAGGGCGCGCTGCCTGCGCACCACAGGGCGGCGATGCCCACGGGCGTGGCGTGCCATCGGAATTGCGGCGTCAAGCCAATCTCCGGCTCACTGAGAGCGGCTTCCAGCAGTTCGCGAATCGGCATGGGTCCCCAGACGTGCCCGCAGCTTCGGCATGGGCCGCGGTGGGGGCAATCAGCTGAGAGTTTTCGTGATGAACACCAGCGCCAGCAGGCCTGGCCCAGCCGCCGCCACCCACAGCCCGCTCAGCCGGGCATTGAGGGCCAGCATGCGCCGCACATCCGCGGCCGTGGGGGGACGACCGCCGGCCGCCAGCAGGGGCTTGGGGCGGGGTTCGCCGCCGTAGACGTTCAGGCCGCCCAGTTGCACCCCCAGCAGCCAGGCATAGGCGGCCTGGGAAACCCCCGCATTGGGCGAGGGATCGCTGCGGCCATCGCGCAGGGCGTGCCCCAGCACCGCCGCCGCACGCCAGGGCTGGGGGCTCACCAGGGCCAGGCTGGCGGCGGTGAGCCGGCAGGGCAGCCAGACGAGCAGGTCGTCAAGGCGGGCCCCGGCCGTGCCCAGCCAGCGCAGCCGGCCCCGGCGATAGCCGAGCATTGAATCGAGGGTGCTGGCGGCCTTGAAGCCCCAGGCCAGCGCCAGGGGGCCGGGCAGGGCCAGGAACCCTGGCTGGAGGGGGCCAGGCTGGAAAGTGCCAGGCTCCAGAGTGCTGCCGGCGAGGCCCCACAGGGCTGCCCCCGCCAGCATCCAGAACAGGGGCGCAAACAGGCCGTCCACCCCGTTTTCACTGGCGGTCTCCGCCAGGGCCCGCAGAATGCCGGCCCGATCGAGCTGATCGGTGTCCCGCCCCACGATCCAGGCCAGCCGCTGGCGCGCCGGATCCAGGGCATCGCCCGCCTCGGGCAGCAGCTCCAGCACTGCTTGCACGGCCTGCTCCAGACTGCGGCCGGCCAGGGCGCTGGCCAGGGCCACGGTGAGCAGCACCAAGCCGCCGCCGCCCCGCCAGCCCCCGGCGCCGAGGCTTGAAAGGGCCAATCGCTCCAGGCCCCAGCCCACGGCGGTGCTGCCTCCCACCAGCAGGGCGGTGATCAGGCCGCCGCCCAGGCGCAACCGCCAGGGCTGGTCGCCGGCCCAGCGTTCCACCAGGCGCCGCAGCCGGCTGATCCACCAGCCCATCACCACCACCGGATGGGGGCACCAGCGGGGGTCCCCCACCAGGCGATCGAGGGCGCAGGCCAGCCCCACCAGCAGCCAGCCCAGCAAAACAGGGTGGGCCCCCGTCAGGACGCCCACCCCGGTTGGCATCAGCGCCTCAGCCATGGCTTGCGGCGCTCGCCTGGATCAGGCGCTCTTCAGCCAGGAGAACATCGAGCGCAGGCCCTTGCCCACCTGCTCGATCGGGTGCTGGCTGTCGCGCTCGCGGATCTTCTGCATCTCAGGCTTGCCGGCCTCGCACTCGGCCACGAAGTTGCGGGCGAAGGTGCCGTCCTGGATGTCGGCCAGGATGCGCTTCATCTCGGCCTTGGTGTCGGCGGTGATCAGGCGCGGGCCGCTCACGTAGTCGCCGTATTCAGCGGTGTTGGAGATCGAATCGCGCATGGCGGTGAGGCCGCCCTTCACCATCAGATCCACGATCAGCTTCACCTCGTGCAGGCACTCGAAATAGGCCAGCTCGGGCTGATAGCCGGCTTCCACCAGGGTTTCAAAGCCAGCCTTCACCAGCTCGGAGAGGCCGCCGCAGAGCACGGCCTGCTCACCGAACAGGTCGGTTTCGGTTTCTTCCTTGAAGTTGGTCTCCAGGATGCCGGCGCGGGTGCCGCCGATGCCCTTGGCGTAGGCCATGGCCAGGCCGCGGGCGTTGCCGGAGGCGTCGTGGTGGATGGCGAACAGGGCGGGCACGCCCATGCCGTTCTGGTACTCCCAGCGCACGGTGTGGCCGGGGCCCTTCGGGGCGATCATCACCACATCCACATCGGCGGGAGGCTTGATCAGCTCGAAGCGGATGTTGAAGCCGTGGGCGAAGCTCAGCACCTTGCCGGCGCTCAGGTGCGGCGCGATCTCCTTGTCGTAGACGGCCTTCTGGAACTCATCGGGCAGCAGCACCATGATCCAGTCGGCCTTGGCGGCCGCATCGGCCACACTCAGTACCTCGAGGCCATCGGCCTTGGCCTTCTCGGCCGAGCGGCTGCCCTCGTACAGGCCCACCACCACGTCGATGCCGCTGTCCTTGAGGTTCAGGGCATGGGCGTGGCCCTGGGAGCCGTAGCCGATGATGGCCACCGTCTTGCCGTTCAGCAGGCTGAGGTCGGCGTCGGTGTCGTAATAGAGCTTGGCCATCGGGGCTGTGTCGGGTCTGGGCTGGGCAAGGGTCGAGCTTACGCAAGCGCCTGACAGGCACCCGGCCCGCTGACGCCAGGGCGCACCATCCCTACGGTCTGGGCTCTGCCGAACCGCCATGGCCGACCACGACGTCAACGGCGCCGCCTCTGGAGCCGCCGCTCCAGCCGCCGGAGCGGCGGCCCTGTTCGAGGCCCACATGCAGGCGGAGCTCAACGGCCACCTCGACGCCACCATGGCCTCGATGGTGGCGGAACCGCACCTGCTCAACCTGGCCTCCGGCACGGGCGGCAAGGGGGCGGCCGGGGTGCGCACGTTCTACGCCACGCAACTGATCGGCCAGTTCTTTCCGCCCGATGTGGAGTTCATCCCCATCTCGCGCACGGTGGATGGCGAGCGGCTGGTGGATGAACTGGTGATCCGCTTCACCCACACCGAAACCCTCAGCCACCTGCTGCCCGGTGTGGCACCGACCGGCCGGCCCGTGGAGATGGCCCTGGTGGTGATCGTGGGCGTGAACGACGGCAAGGTGGCCTACGAGCACATCTACTGGGACCAGGCCGGGCTTCTCGCCCAGCTGGGCCTGCTCGATCCGGCCGGGCTGCCGGTGGATCCCGGCACGGCGGCCCGGTTGCTGGCCTTCACCGGCAAGGGATAACTGGAGCAGCGGGATCGGCCGACGATCCAGGCAACTCGATTGCCTGAAAACCGATGGGTTCAGAAGCGATCGGTGTGGTGATGCACGGCCCGCCAGTGGCCGTTTTCCTTGCGGAAGACCGTGGTGGCGGGGATATCGCACTGAATGGCCTCACCCGCCTGGGTCATGCCACTGGTGCGCTCGATGCACACCAGATAGCCCATCTCGGAGCCCTCCACCATGCGGCGGTCATCGGCCACCAGAGAGCCCTGGAAGCCCATGGCCGCCTCCTTGGCGAATGGGCCATCACCGCGGCGGGGCCTGTGCACAGCGCGCCGGTGAGGCCGAGGTGGCTGATGTCATCAGCCTCCGACCAAATAGCGGCGAAGGCATCAGCATCACCAGCCAGCAGCCGGTTACCCGCGGCGTAGAAGGCGTCTGCGGCTTCGGCAAGGGTGGTGGGCATCGGGGCTTCAGGCCTCGGTGGGATGGGCGATGACGCGGTCGATCAGGCCGTACTCCACCGCCTCGGCGGCGCTCATGAAGTAGTCGCGGTCGGTGTCCTTCTCGATCTTGGCCAGCTCCTTGCCGGTCATGTCGGCCATCGACTGGTTGAGCATGTCCTTGAGGCGCAGGATTTCGCGCGCCTCGATCTCAATGTCGCTGGCCTGGCGCTGGCTGGTGCCGCCCAGGGGCTGGTGGATCATGATCCGGCTGTGGGGCAGGGCCAGACGCTTGCCCTTGGTGCCGGCCCCCAGCAGGAAGGCGCCCATCGAGGCAGCCAGGCCGACGCAGATGGTCACCACGTCAGATTTGACGTACTGGATCGTGTCGTAGATCGCCAGGCCGGCGGTCACCGAACCGCCCGGCGAGTTGATGTACAGGTAGATCGGTTTAGAGTTGTCATCCGAATCCAGGTAGAGCATCTGCGCCACCAGGCTGTTGGCAATGGCGTCGTTCACCTCGGAGCCCAGGAACAGGATCCGCTC
>Ga0194123_10001163_pt1 | contig 41572 bp, 41 predicted proteins | sample TA2MahsurfametaG_5_FD_155479 | JGI IMG/M metagenome (GOLD analysis project Ga0194123, IMG submission 155479) | Freshwater microbial communities from Lake Tanganyika, Tanzania - TA2015023 Mahale A surface | ecosystem: Environmental > Aquatic > Freshwater > Lake | place: Tanzania: Lake Tanganyika... | reverse complement strand
CGAAATGCTCTTGCCGGAATCCTTGGAGCGCTCCTTTAGCTTTTTATAAGTTGCCTCCTTAAATTGGATTTGAGCTCTTATCATGATGGCATTATATATATGGCATGCCATCAGTAAAGCCTATTTTCTTAAGTAGCTCTAGGATAGCTACTTACAATTAATACAAAACCCTCATACGAAAAAACAGATGGGGTAGTTCATAGAAAAAACATTTTTGACCAATCAATTTTATTTCAAAAAATATTGAAATCCGTGTGGGAGTATTGAGAATCTGAGGTTTACGTGATTTCCATCAAACACGCCCCCAAACGCCTTGCTGGCAAATCATCTCTTTCAAAAAAAATTGAAACAGAGACGCCAGAGGGGGCTCTCATGTCTTTATGCGTTCGGCTGTGTCTTCTCCTGGGCCTGCCAAAATCGATTGGCCTGATTTACGGGGCGGTGTTTGCGTCTCCCAAGCCTGTGGAAGCAGGACAAATCTGTCGAAAGCTGAAAATCAGTCGGGGGTCGGTGAGTCAGGGGCTGCGCTTTCTGAAAGAACTGGGCGCCATCCGATCGGAGGGTCTAAATGGCGGCCGGGCGGAGCATTTCGTGGCGGAAGATCACCTGCGGGGGGCGATCGAAAACTTTGTTCTGAAGAAAATGTCGCCGGCCATGGAAGAGATCGGCCATGAAATCAAACATTTGGAAAAAATCATGACTGCAGGAGAAAACCAAAGCCTTTCCGCAAAGTTAGGAGTGCTTCGTCGTTGGCACGGCCACGGGAAACTTCTGTTTCCGCTGATCACCGGATTTCTCAAAACCATTCCGCTGCTTTCCAAAAAGTAGCGGGGCGGTTCGGGATCCCCACCGGGATGCCGAAACAAAACAGATACAGGCCGGGCAGGATTGGTTTCGGTTCCGCAAAAGCGGGCCCGATCGACCAAGGGCGGCAGCTCGTTGTTAGTAGGCAGCGTGCGGTTTGCTGTGCGCAGTTGGCTCAAGGTCACTGCAAACAGCCTACTGCCAACCGCTAACAACATGTAAGCAGCCTGCTGTGGGCAGTGAGCCGTAAGTACGAAGTCACCGCGCACCGCCCACCGCATACAAAAGTAGGCAGTATGCAGTTTGCCGCGGGCAGTAAGTTCGAAGTAACTGCCAACTGTCCACCGCCTACTGCGCACTAATCATGAAATGCCACACCCTAGATGTCTGGAAACGCTCAAAGAAACTTGCTGTTGAAATCTATAAATCAGAAACGCAAGGCCCATTCGCCAAGAATTTTAGCCTGATTCGTCAAATTCAGAGGGCGGCTGTCAGCATCTGTTCGAACATTGCCGAGGGCGCTGAAAGGGAATCTGCCAAGGACTCAGCCCACTTTTTTACCATGGCCAAAGGCTCTGCTGCTGAGCTAGCAACCCAGCTGGAAATCGCATCGGAGATCGGCCTGATTCCGGAGGTTTCTGTAAAAAACTGGATTCAGGAGGCAGAAGCCATCGCAAGAATGTTAAATTCACTGATCAAAAGCGTGAAAACACAAAAAAGCAGGCAGTAAGCAGTGAGCTGTGGGCAGTGAGAAGCGAGGGAAAAGTCACCGCTAACCGCCTACTGCCAACCGCAGACAAAAGTAGGAATTTTGCCGAAGGTAGTAAGGTTTAGCTAACTGCACACCACTTACCGCTTACCGCTTACCGCTCACTAAATACGGAGTTTTTAAATGAAATATGATTTATCGACCATTAAATGGGGCTACGTCGACTTTAAGCTGCTCGGCAAAGCAATCCTTTCCATAAATTGGAAACAAGGTATTAAAAACAAATGATTATTCGACGGCAGGGATTGCCTCAGAACCCAGCGGAAGATGGTGATGAAATTTCTATCGATTTTGAGCGGCTCGGTTTTATTGTCTGTAAACAAGCCGGGCTATTGGCGGTTGCCGCTTTACTGGGGTTGGGGTTGGGCCTGGTTTATCCTCTGTACCAGTTTTCGAAACCGGTAGAAACACGGCTTGAAACTGAGATTTTATTTGTCGGCTCTGCCGGGGCAACGGGGGTGACGGGGGTGACGGGAATTAAAGAAGTCGATTCGGTGCTGTCGACTTTCGATCCACAAATAAATTTACAAAATATCATCCAGCGATGGCCGGACTGGCCGTTATTGGGAGAGGTCCTAGAAAAGTCAGACTTTAAGCGGGTAGATTCTGGTGCTAAGGCTGGATCACTAAGTGACCAGGGCAGATCGGGAAAAGCCCCCGCAAAGTTCTTGGTTCAGGATAGTTCTGGAGGGCAGGCCAAGCTTTTGATCGATTTTCAGACTCCCAGAAATAAGCCGGTACGGATGATCATTCAAGGCGCGTTTTCGGAAGAGAAAATAAAAATCCTGAATGCCAATGTGTTGAGGGCGTTCAACAAGTCGTGGAGCCAGCAGGCCTTGGAGCTGGCCCAAACGCTAATCTCCAATGCCGAAAAGGTGCGCGCCCAGTTGGGCAAGGAGCCTAGCAGAGAAGTCGAAAATTTTCCCCGCTTTGCCCAGTCAATTCAAATCAGCGCGGACTTTTCCCTGTTTTCGAATTACCAGAAGATCCGTCTGATCGACCAGTTTCTGGAAAAACTCCAGAACTGGCCCGCCGAATTAACTTTTGCCTATAACGGCAAACAGAGTTGGGAAGAATTGTTGCCGAGCAAAGCCCTATGGCTCATGCCGCTCGTCCTTGGGGCGGGGTTTCTGATTGGGATCCTGGCCTTTTAAATTTTTTTGGCTCCTTGGCGGGAAAGGTTTTGGGGGAACAAGATCTTGCCAAGGTCCATCCGGCGGCATCGATTTATCCGACAAAATTAGAGGCGGCCAATCTAGCCCATCTGGTGGCAGCCAGTTTTGCTCACGCAGGACAGGATAAACCCAAGAAACTGGTAGCTTTTGTTGCAAAAGAGGAATCTGGATTGATGGAAACGATTAGATCTGCAGCGGAAAGATCTGGTCACACTTTTGTAAATGACGGGTCGTACAAAGCGGAGGTTTCGCTTTTTTTGACCGATGATCCCTCGAGCCTGATTGCCCGGCTACCATCCCAAGGCTTTGGCCGGATTCTTTTGACTTCCAAAAAAGGAGAGTCGTTAAAAAGCCGGCACAAGCTTTATCAGGCTGAGGCTGATCTTGCCGGCGTCCCGATCACGGATGTGATTTTGATCGATGGCTAGGCGGCTTTTTTTATTTCGGATTTGGGAATCGGGACCTGTCTGTTTTGAATGTTAGCCCTCCCTGGAAGGGCGAAAGAAAAACACGATGTCCCCCCTTCAGGGCTCACGACCAATATTTGGAAGTTCCCAGCCCCGACCGGGTCGGGGCTGGGCTAAGCTCTTGTCGGCCCTTCGGGCCTCTTGGTTCCAAGTCCTTCAGCACTAAACCTCCCGCTTTCGTAAACATAAACGTAAACTTAAACGATAAGGAGTAAACCCATAAACACAGTCTTCAAATTTGATCTATCAATCATCGGACTCGGCTACGTCGGCCTGCCGCTGGGTCTTCAATTCGCCAAGTCGGGTTGCCGGGTGTTCGGGCTGGATATTGATCCTGCCAAGATCAAGGAGATCGAGGCGGGGCGGAGTTACATCCGGCATATACCGGCTGAGGATGTGGCCGCGCAGGTGAAGGCGGGCCGGTTCACGGCATCGTCCGATTTCTCGTTGGTGAAGGATTCGGAGGCGGTGGTGATCTGTGTGCCCACGCCGTTAAATAAAAATCGGGAACCGGATATTTCGTATATACTTAAGACAGGAGAAGCGATAGCGCCGTATTTGAGAGCGGATGGTGGAAGGCGGGACGTGGAAGGGGACAGAAGAAAGAAGCTGGTGGTGCTGGAGTCGACGACTTATCCGGGCACGACGGATGAGGATCTGAGGAAAGTTTTGGAAAAGGGGAGTGGGCTGAAGGCAGGGGTGGACTTTCATCTGGCGTTTTCGCCGGAGCGGGAGGATCCGGGGAATCCGCAGAGCAAGGTGGCGGAGATTCCGAAGGTGGTGGGGGGCCTGACCCCGGCCTGCCTCGAGCGGGCCAAGGAGCTTTATGGGAAGGCCATCAAAAAGCTGGTGCCGGTGAGCTCCACCCGCGCGGCGGAGGCTACCAAGTTGATGGAGAATATCTTTCGGTCGGTAAACATCGCCTTGGTGAATGAGCTCAAGATCATTTACGGCTCGATGGGCATCGATATCTGGGAGGTGATTGAGGCGGCCAAGACCAAGCCCTTCGGTTTCATGCCTTTTTATCCGGGTCCGGGCTTGGGGGGCCACTGCATTCCGATTGACCCCTTTTACCTGACATGGAAGGCGAGGGAGTACGGCCATCCGACCCGCTTCATCGAGCTGGCGGGGGAGATCAACACGGCGATGCCAGAGTTTGTGGTTCAAAAAGTGGGAGACGCGCTGAACCAAGTAGGGCGCTCAATCAAGGGCTCGAAAATTCTTCTGCTTGGAGTGGCCTACAAGGCGGACGTGGATGATGAGCGGGAAAGCCCAAGTTTTGTGTTGTTGGAAAAACTGGAGGCCAAAGGGGCTGAAGTTTTATTCCACGACCCATTTGTTCCCGCCATCCGTCCGAGCCGTGAGCACCCCAAGCTGACCGGGAAAAAATCGGTGCCGATCCACACCCCGGCCGATGCTGTCGTCATCGCCACCGCCCACGGTCCCTTTAAAACTCACGATTTCTCCAAGTTGAATGTGCCTTTGGTGGATACGCGAAACTGTGTTTCGCCTGCCAATCGGCCGAAGCTTTATTTCCAGGCGTAGTTGTTAGTGGTGAGTATGCAGTAAGCTGTGTGCAGTCGGCATCAAAGATAGGACTAAGATCCTAGTACTGAGGACTAAGTCCTGAGATTTTCAGTACTAAATTCTTCAGCCAACCGCTTACTGCACACGGCAAACAGAAAATCCGTCACCCAGTACCTACAAAGTCAAATTCCGAATTCCGAAATCCAAATTCTAAAATCACAAGTGATGCAATTCATCGACCTCAAACAGCAGTATTTAAAGTACCAACCGGAAATCGATGCCCGGATCCGGAAGGTTTTGGATCACGGCAACTTCATCATGGGGCCCGAGATTGCGGAGCTGGAAAAGGCTTTGGCTGATTATGTGGGCGTTCCTCATGCGATTACCTGTGCCAGCGGGACGGATAGCCTCGAAATCGCGCTCCGGGCTCTTGGGATCGGCCCGGGGGACGAGGTCATTACCGTACCCCTCACCTGGATCAGTTCCGCTGAGTCAATCGCCCTAGTGGGAGCGAAGCCGGTTTTTGTGGATATCGATCCCCTGGATTACAACCTTGACGTTAGCAAGCTCGCCAAAGCTATTACCCCGAAGACGAAAGCCTTTATGCCGGTCAGCCTGTTTGGCCAGTTGCCGAATATGGAGGGAATCAACCAACTGGCATCCCAAAGAAATATTCCGGTTTTGGAGGATGCGGCCCAAAGCTTTGGTGCCACCCGGCGCGGGCGAAAAAGTTGTGCGGTCAGCACAGTGGGCAGCACCAGCTTTTTCCCCGCCAAGCCCTTGGGATGTTATGGGGACGGGGGCGCGCTTTTCACTTCCGATGGCGGTCTGGCGGAGAAAATGCGGGCGATCCGCACCCATGGGGGGATCCAGCGGCATCATCACCCGCATTTGGGTATGAACGGACGGTTCGACACCTTGCAGGCGGCGATCCTGTTGCCCAAGCTGGCCCACTTTTCCCAAGAAGTTGAGGCACGGGGTCGGATCGGAGCCCGTTATTCGGAACTCCTTCAGGATGTCTGTTTCACCCCGCGGGTGAGGGAAGGCAACACGCATGTGTATGCCCAGTACACCATTCGGGTGCCAAACCGGGATCAAGTTGCGGAAAAGCTCAAGGCCAAAGGAATTCCGACAGCGATCTATTATCCTAAGTGCTTGCATGAACAGCCGGTCTTTTCTGACCTGGGATATAAGCGGGGTGATTTCCCCGAATCCGAAAATGCGTCCCGGGAAGTTCTCAGCCTGCCGATGCACCCGTTCTTAACCGAAAAAGACCAGGATAAAATTGTGGAAGCAGTAAAGGAAGCGTTGATTTGAGATTTGGGATTTGAGATGTCGGATTTGGGAATTGGGCATTGGGATTTCGGAATTAGGATCTGGCCCCCGTGAATTTAAAATAATTAAAAATGAGGGCTCTTAGCCAACAAATCCGAAATCCGGAATCACACCTCCGAAATCTAAAAGCGTGAGCAAACCGAACATCGCCGTCATGGGGGCTGGAGCTTGGGGCAGGAACATTGTCCGGACATTGGCCGAGTTGGGTCATCTGGGGGCGGTTTGCGATCCTTCCACAGACTGCCTGGAGGTCGCCCGGAAGCTGGTCGGAGAAAAAGCCAGGGGCGTTCGCTGGACTTCCCGCGCTGAAGAAATCCTTCGGGATCCTGAGATGGCCGGCGTGATGGTGGCCACACCAGCGGAGACCCATTACGCGGTGGGGAAAAAAGTTTTGGCAGCAGGAAAGGATCTCTTCGTTGAGAAGCCGCTGACGGTGGATCTAAAAGAGGGCGAAAAGCTGGTCAAGGCCGCGGAGGCGGCGGGTAAACTCCTGATGGTGGGGCATCTGTTGGAGTACCATCCTGCCATCCTGAAGCTTCATCAGCTGATTCAGGAGGGGGAGCTGGGGGAGATCCGGTACGTGATGAGTCATCGGCTCAACCTCGGAAAGATCAGGACCCGGGAAAACGCCCTATGGTCCTTTGCCCCGCATGACATTTCGGTGATCCTGCGGATTGCCGGCAAGATGCCGTTCGAAGTGATCAGCACCGGTGGGGCGTATGTGAGCCCGAACATTCCCGATATCACCCTGATGCAGATGTTGTTCGACAACGGTGTCAGGGCCCACATCTACGTGAGCTGGCTACATCCATTCAAGGAGCAGAAACTGGTGGTGGTGGGATCAAAAAAGATGGCCAGTTTTTGCGATATCACCAAAGAGTTGATCCTGTACGATCAGCGGGTGGAGTGGAAGGAGGGTCAGCCGGTGCCGATCAAGGGAGATGGGCAAAAAGTGGAGTTTGGCAAAGCTGATCCGCTGGCTGAAGAATGTCGGCACTTCATTGAATGCAATCGCACCCGGGCCACGCCGCGAACTGATGGCCGGAAGGGGTTGGAGGTTCTAAGCCTCCTTCATGCGGCTCAAAAATCCCTTTCGACGAATGGGAAACAAGTTTTAATCAAGTGAGCAGTGGGCCGTTAGCGGTATGCGGGTTCTATAATAGGCCCGCTTCTGCCCACCGCCGATGGCTTACCGCAGACTTTTCCGAAAAATGACAACACCCGACTACTACGCCCACCCTTCCGCCATCATCGATCCTGGAGCAAAAATCGGCAAAGGGACGAAAATTTGGCACTTTTGCCATATTGGGCCGGAGGCGGTAATTGGAGAGAGGTGTTCATTAGGTCAGAATGTGTATGTCGGAAAAGCGAAAATCGGAAATGGGGTGAAGATTCAGAATAACGTCAGTGTGTATGATGAGGTGGAGATTGAAGATGATGTTTTTTGCGGGCCGAGCATGGTGTTCACCAACGTTTACAATCCCCGGGCCGCGATTCCGCGAAAAGATGAGTACCGTAAAACCAAGGTTGGGAAAGGGGCCACGATTGGAGCCAATGCGACGATCATCTGTGGAATCAATCTTGGAGAATACTCCTTTATAGGTGCGGGGGCGGTGGTAAACCGGAATGTAAAGCCGTATGCTTTAATGCTAGGTGTTCCCGCGCGGCAGGCGGGCTGGATGAGCCGATTTGGAATGAAACTCGAATTACCCCTAAACGGAAACGGGGAAGCCGTATGCCCCCAATCTCATGCCTTCTACCGGTTGCAAGCTGGTGAAATCACTGTTACGGGAACAAAGCAGGCGCACACCTAAAAAGTGAAAATTGTAACCATCATCGGGGCTCGGCCCCAATTCATAAAGGCCGCTCCGGTATCCGCGTTGATCCGGCAAAAGTACCGCAACCGCGTTCGGGAAATTCTGGTCCATACCGGCCAACATTATGAGCGCAACATGTCGGATATTTTCTTTCGGCAGATGGGGATTCCCCGACCGAAATACCATCTGGGAATCGGAGGCGGATCGCACGGAGTCATGACCGGAAGGATGATTGAAAAAATTGAACAGGTTTTGCTAATAGAAAAGCCAGACTGGGTGCTGGTCTATGGGGATACCAACTCTACTCTGGCAGGAGCCTTGGCGGCGGCCAAGTTGCACATCCCGGTAGCCCATGTGGAAGCCGGGTTGCGATCATTCAACATGAAGATGCCCGAGGAAATCAACCGGATCCTGACAGATCGGATTTCAAGTCTTTTGTTTTGTCCCACCCGCACCGCGGTGGAGAACCTTAAAAAAGAAGGGATCACCCGGGGGGTTGTCCTGTCTGGGGATGTGATGTTGGATGCAGCCAGATTTTACCGACCTATCGCCCGGAAGATCCCCCTGGACCAGTGGGGTCTAACGGAAAAGGCGTATGTCCTCTGCACGATTCATCGTCAGGAAAATACCGATGAATTGGGAAATCTCCGGGAAATCTTAAAGGCCCTTGTGGAAATTTCGCGGCAGACCGTAGTGGTCTTTGCCGTTCACCCCCGGACAAGAAAAGCCATAGAAAAAATCCCCGGCATAAAAAATCTACTTCAATCCAATAAAGCAGATTTTTCCTCCAAAAAATCCGGCGGGGAAAAAAAAGAGACCATAAAAACCGGAATTCTGGTTGTTGACCCCCTGGGATATCTGGAGACGCATCGGATGGTGATGGGCGCCAAAGCCGTTCTGACCGATTCGGGCGGCTTACAAAAAGAAGCCTTTTTTCACCAAGTTCCCTGCATTACCACGCGTCAAGAAACTGAATGGATCGAAACGGTGGAGCTTGGCCTGAATCATTTGACGGGAGCGGATACCCAGATGATCCAAGCAGCTTTCCACACCATCAAGCGCAGTCCCCCACCTGCCGCGGCCACGAATCCGTATGGCTGCGGAGCATCTGCACAGACGTTGGTGGAGCAGCTCCGGAATGCTAAAAGAGCGTAGATGCATTCGGCGGAAACTATGAACAAACAAGACTCCAGTCTTGCCCCGGTTTTCAACGGTCGTCGGCCGGACTCAGTTTTCGACGTCTTGCGGGCTGGCGTGTCCGAGTGGTATCGAGAAACATACGGGTCGTCCGGCTCTCACCAGTCGATGATCGAATTCTACGCAAGCGGGACGGAATTTCGAACGGCTAATCTCTTGGAGCCATTGATCGGGAAATTCGTAAACAAGCCGCCACGCAAGATCCTCGATGTGGGATGCGGTTACGGCAGCATACCGCTCTTTTTGGCTTGGCTTTGGCCAGATGCCCAAGTGTTCGCTACCGATGCGACTGATCATTATTTTCGCTGCGGAGAGGAAGCGCGCGTAAAACTAGGGCTGCCAAATATTCAGTTCTCCCGCCTCTCAGCCCAAGATCTGGACTTCGACTCCGAGTTTGACCTTGTAGTGAGCTGCAACATGCTCAATTTCCTGACAACCGAGGCAACGCTAACCGAAGCGCTCTCAGGATTCGCGCTGGCGCTGGAAAACCACGGAGACTTGATCCTTCACACCCCCCACTACTGGTCATGGAGGGAGCCGTTTACCAAATTCCTATTTCTTCACTATTGTCCGCTAAAAGTGCAGGACACGATTGCGAGACGATCCGGAAAGCGGTCCCTGCTCTCGGACACACGAAACCCTTCGCTCAAGGAAATTCTCAAATGTCTTCAAGCTGGGGGCTTGCGGATGACAGCGTGCTCGCCGAAGTCGTGGGTCGCCCGCATGCGCTCAACACATTTCACCGCTTGGTTCACCAAGCACAGAGAATAGACTGCTAGGTTTTGCGCGATCTTTATCTTCAGCTCTTTAAGCGGCGCGAGTTGGTCCATTGCATGGCGGTGGGCCAAGAGAAGGCAGCTGTGTTCCAATCGATACTGGGCAATGTGTGGCTTTTATTGGCTCCAGCCCTGCAAATCGGTATTTATTTTGTTCTTATCGTCGTGATTTTCAAATCCGGTGGCGAGCCGCGTACAACTTTTATGGCCCTCAGTTTGGGAATATTGCACTACTCGCTTCTAGGCAATACCGCCACCCAGTGTCAGCCAGCTATCCACGGAAATGCCTCGCTTTTGTTGCAAGTTCGTCTTGAGCCCTTTCTGCTGATCTGGGTTGGTTACCTGCGGGCCTTACGGAAGTGGTTCGCCGCACTCATCGTATTCTATTGTCTGTACGCATTTTTCGGTCCGACTCCCGGCGTCAAGATCTTGGCTTATCCATTGATCGGCGTGTTTTGGGCAGCACTTTGTTGGAGTGCCGGCCTTTGGATGGCACAACTCACTGTATTTGTGCGTGACCTCGAAAGGTTCGTCCCGATTTTTTTACAGCTCTTGATGTATTCAGCGCCGGTAATTTATCCTGTTAGCTTCTACCCGGACTCTTGGGTGATGACGGTGGTCGCTTTTAACCCCGTGGCTGCCGCCTTCGCATTATTCCGTTGGTCACTTTTGGGGGAACCGTGCCCTGTTGAAGTCTGCGCGGCTAGCCTCGTCCTCTGGACAGCAGCCTCTTTGATCCTTGCTCACCAAGCCTACGCTACGCTTGGCAGGCGCTTTACCAAAGTCATTTAGATGCGCTCGGAAATTCAGCTCGATTCCGTCTCCATCCGATTTCGGATGTCTTATCACCAAGCTCGCTCGTCGCAACAATGGCTCCGTGAGCTGTCCCGAAGAGCATTGAGTCGCTGGAGGCCGACGATGTTTCACGCTCTTTCAAATATCAGTCTATGCATACGTGAGGGTGAGGTTGTGGGAGTTATCGGACGCAACGGGTGTGGGAAGACGACTCTGTTGAGAACGATAGCTGGCATTTATCAGCCCGATACCGGGAGAGTTAAAGTCGACGGAAGAGTGTCGGCGCTGTTATCCTTGGGAACGGCATTCAATACGTTGCTTAGCGGTCGGGAAAACATCATTCTTGGAGGCTTGACGCTAGGTCTGCGTTTGCGGGAGATCGAACGGAAGTCACAGGAAATTATAGCGTTCGCGGAACTCGGTGATTTCATTGATGTTCCGATGCGCTACTATTCGTCCGGAATGATGAGCAGGTTGAGTTTTGCTTTGGTGATAGCTATCGAGCCAGACATTCTCTTGATCGATGAGACGTTGTCCGTTGGTGACATATCTTTTCAAAACCGCTCCCGCTCCGCCATGCATACCCTGCTCGAACAAGCTTCTCTGCAGATGATTGTCAGCCACGACCTCAATACGATTCGCAAGGTTTGCACGCGCGTGATCTGGATCGAGTCAGGTTGCATCGCCATGGACGGCACCCCAACAGAGGTGGTCGATCAATACGAGGAGTGCGGTGGAGTAATGGCCGGGAGTCCCTCTGTCGTGGAGCGAGTTCATGCTTTGTCGGGCGGGCCCCTTTTCTCAGACCCGGCGCGCAGCTGAACAGAAGCTGATCCGACTCCGGCGCCGTATTATAAATATTTGACTAAAGCAGCGTATCCCGATCCTACCAAATAAACTTAACAGCCTTATATTACGTGCATCAAAGCGATCAAGCCACGGCGGTGGCGACAGCTGAATCGGTGGTTGGGTCTGGGGTGGCCAGCAAAAAAAAATTTTTTTCCGCTTGGGGCCCCCTTCTTCAGCCGTCTGCGGATTTTAAACCTTGCGCGCATTATCTGACTCCATTGGACCGTACCTTCAAACAAGCTGTTGTTTTGCTTGGTTCCATCCCGCTTCCTATATCAGACAAGTTCGCCGTTATATTAGGCCAGATGCTTTCCGGTATGGGTCCGGGCTCCACGGTGTGGATCCAACGACCGAGCAAAGCACGCCAAATGGTCTCAGCGGATAAAATCTTCCTTCTCACCGGCGGGAAATATTCCGTTCAGCGGTTGCCGGAGGAACAATATTTGCAAGCCTGCCTTCCTTCATGTCGAATCTCGGAAGTTAATCATGGCGGAAACTCGTGGCTTCGTTTGGAACACAGGCCTGGGCTGGAGTCAGACTTGCTCCACCTGGGGAGCAGTTACCCGGTTCTCTCGCACAAACTGCCGGAGCTCGGGGAGCAACTGGCCGGTGCCGGGCATCCTTGCCTGAGTCCGCTGACCAACCATGCAGACTCCGCGGAAAATGCCTTCACTTACTCCATGCACTGGGCCCTACACACTGCTGCCGTTCTGGAAAAGTGTGACGCTTTGCGAAACGCGGGCAAAAAATCGCTCAAGGTCGTTGATCTGGGTGGTTGTTACGGATTTTTGGGTTGCGAGCTGGCATTCGGATCCAATTGCGATGTGACAGTCGTGGAGTTGATCGCTTGGCGGGTCGAAAAAATCCTGCCTTGGTTGTCGGCCCAGTGCGGACTCGGTAGCAAACTGCAGGGCGTGGCGGGCAGAATGCAGGACTACAACACAGCCGAAGCTTCAATCGATTTGGTTCTAATGATGGGCAGCTTGCTTTGTTTGCCGCGGGCTGACGTGAACGTCTTCCTTCGCAAAGCCATGAATTTTATCAAGCCCGGGGGGTGCTTGGTGGTCAGGGAGAACTTTCTGCTGGAGGAGAACCGCGGGCCAGCCGGCAGCCCGGAAATGCGGTTTACGCCTTCCGAGTTGCACTCGGCGCTCTCCGAATGCTCGTCGCGCGTGGAGTATTTCGACCACATGGGCAAAAAGACGGCTTACGAGGACTATTTGAAACTCTGGACCGCATTTGCGGTCGTTTGGAAAGATTGAAACTGCGTATGCGTATAATAGCCACCGCCTCGGCATGAAACACATAGTCTTTTCATTGTCATCCAAGCTTGCTGAGCGGACGGTCTCAGAGGTTTTCGCCGCATGGGAGCAAATGACTGGCAAAACGGCACATCCTTTCGGTCTGGCTGAAATCAATTGCCATTCGTGCTTCTACGACGAAAAGGGCCGCATCTCGCTGTTCGGAGATATACCGAATGATGCGTATGAGGGCTGTATTGTCATGCCCCCGGTGCGTCTTTTCAAAGATGCCTATAGCCATGCCTTTTTGGCCTACGCAAAAGGATTTCTGAAAAGGGGAGGCCTTGTGCTTTTGCCTTATCAGGACCCCGCTTCGAAGCAAGACGCCGGGCTTTGGGACCTGGAATGGCTGCGACGCATTCTGGGCCAGGAACTGCGTGTGGATACCCGCAAGCGTCTGGCGTTGTTTCGACACGAGGAGCCCATGGCATTTCCTGCTTCAGTCTTTTCAGCCTTTGCCGTCGACTGGCGCACCTTCGCGGCGAAATTTTTTGCCGAGCGTGATCATTCGGGATCGGCGAGCTACTTGGAACGATGCCGTGATTTCCTTCACGTGCCAAAGTCTTCTGCATCTCCATCCTTGCAGGCCGCAGAAGAATCACTTCCCGATTTGCAACAGGGAGCCACAGAGTTCCTCGCCTGCGCAACGTACAGCGCCACGGGCGCAGCATATAAGACCGCTGCTCTGCGGCATTTTTTTCATCTATATTTGCCGAGGAAGAAAGAGCTCCGCGTGGTCAACATTGGCGGAGGCATGGGCTTTGTGGACATTGAATTGCTGCTGACGAGCAGCGCCGTCGCCCAAGTCACCAACTGCGAACCGATCGCGGCGAGCCTTCCGGTCACCAGAGCACTGTTCGAATACTATCGCGACAAGTTGGTGGGGCGCTACCGTTTTGCTTTAGCCGCCGCACAAGACTATAGGTTTGATGAACCGTGCGATATGGTCTGCGACTTCGCCGCACTACTTTACGTCCCCCGCGATCAACTGCAGACCACCCTCGACCGTGCGTGGGACAGCCTTAGACCCGGTGGGATCCTAGTAATTCACGAGAACATACGCCGCCCTATATTTCTCAACAGGCCCTACTATAACCTGGTATTCACCGCTGAAGAACTCGAGATTCTACTGCGCCGTTACGGAGCCATTGATTATTACCGCTCGAGTGATTTCCAGCTAATGGCCCGCAAAGACATCAAGGATCTCACCGTCTTTCGCGTGGTACAAAAAGGCACGTAGCACAACATGCTTAAAATTATACAGCCCAGTAAAAATGAGATCGATGCTTTGGCGACAGAGCGGCGTGTTTTTTATTGGAGTTCGTGCGCGGAAATGATCCTCCGAAAGCACGGCCTTACCGTTCGTGCCGACAATGGCCCGGAAAGCACTACCTACAGCGTTTCGCTTTTGGGTCGGTCCGAACTGCCGCAAGCGGGATTTTGTGAGGGCCCCTTCAGTGCGGCAGTGCTTAAGGGCTTGGGCCTTCACGGCGTTGTTGCCACGCCGGAGACAGTTTCTTTGAGCGATCATGCCGGGCAACCCATCGGCCAATTGGTTTACGGCCGATTTCTCGTCAAACGAATCCCGGGTGACCGGAAAGAGCAAACGGCAGAACACGAATACATTGACAAGGATTCGCGCTGGCACGCCCCGAAAATCGCCCTGCAATACTTTCCCAATCCCGTTCACGAGTGGGAGATATTGGCCACCGCCGACCTTGAGGATGGCCAGCGGGTTCCAGCTGTGCTGAAGCGCGGCCCGCTTGTGATTTCGGGATGCCCCTTCTTCGATCTTTTCGGGTTCAACCATGCCATGCCAGCACTCGATGAGGCATTCTACACCAGCCATGTGGCTTCATACCAATATCCGGTCGAGAGGTGGTTGGTCGATCTGCTGAAAACGCATGCCGCCGAACGTGGTCTTGTTCTGCAGGAGCAACCCATATGGCCCGCCGGGACCACGGCCGCGCTGAGTGTCCGCCACGACTACGATCGGCCTATTTCGATGAAGCAACTCATGGAGATGCTCGCATTTTATGCCGAGACTGGAATCAGGGCCACTTGGTTTCTCATCGTCGGGTCCAAAATGCCGCCAAGGGAACAAGTGGAGGCCATGCTGGCCCTCGGCCATGAAGTGGCTTTGCATACCGTCGCCTCAACATTGGAGGTCTTTCTGGCCGAGGTGGTAGCGTTCCGGCGGGCTACCGGCATCACGCCCGCTGGTTTCACCTGTCACGGAGGGATAGGAAGCGGCGGCCATCTTGCCCTGACCCACAATTCATGGGCGATGCGGGCGGGGATGCTTTACGGTGAGATGATCGGTCGTTGCAGAGGCCGGCCTCATCCGCTGGTCAGCGCCGAGGATGGGGTGGCCTGCACGCAACCCCTAATAATCCAGAATTGCCACTACAGTCTGGACCTCAACACCAAGCCGGAAGGTCACCAGTTGCACAAACTTTCAAACGAAATTCCGGCTGCTCTAAAAAGAGGTGAGCATGTCGTGATTATGAACCACCCGGATATCCACTGGGAGGAATTAAAACGGCTAGTTCGCTCGATTAATTTTTCTAATATATGCCTTGCAAATATGTATAAAATTGCAAAACAAATCGCAGATATTTTCAAAAAACTCTAAATAATGAAATTCATTTGCATAGGTAGCTCACCATCAAGCGGGTCCACAATGCTTGCGGACATATTAGATTCTATTCCAGGGTTTCTTTGTGGTCCAGAAAGTAATATATTTTGCCTGAGTGCTGCTTACAGCTGGGATGACAAATTTAGCGAGCGGGCAGCAGGTCATGTCAGTTTTCCCTGTAATGCCATTTACTCTCCTCAATCAAAATTTTTCAACCGAAGACACACTGAAAAATATGGTGTGACTGTCAGTGAAGTTGATGCCGCCATCAGGACTTCTCAATCACTCATTGAATTTGTTCATTGGCTAAAGTCCGCTTTCTCAAATTTTCGGGGCAGAAGCTGTGAGTGCTTTGTAGAAAAAACACCTATTAACATAGGCTACATCGCGGAGTTTTTAGCTGCTTTTCCAAGTGCGATTTTTGTTGTTGTAATCCGCGATGCTCGCGCGGTGGTGTCTTCCTTAAAACGGAGAGGATACACTTTACTTGAAGCTGCAATGATCTGTCTTTATCAGTCCTCTCTTGCCTTGCCCTGGTTAAATGATCCGCGTGTCGTAGTGATCCGATTTGAAGATTTGATAAAAAATCCTTACGAAGTTGTGTCTGCTTTTGCTGCCCGTCTTGGATTTCAAGTTTCGTCAACAGAATTGAGACATGCTCATAGTCTTAACGATTATCGCCAGAAACTGCCACGCGTGCAAAGTTGGAGAGCAAAATCTGCAGTAAGTGTCCAGACTGGCTTAACGATGTGGGATAATCTTTCAAACGAAGAACTAGCAATTCTTAATGATTTTAAAATTGCTTCCGCTTATAATCCTCCCGCTTTCTCAGAAATTTCATTTCAAGATTTACAAAAACAATTTAAATACAGCTGTTGCACTGATATTGGGAGTCCATCACTAAATATTAAAAATGATGCAATGCTTAAATATGAGAAGCAATCCAAGAACTTACAGACGCAAATGACAATTGCGATTCCATGGGACATTGAAAGGCAGAAGACTCCTTCTTTACTAGATCCTTGTCATGAAGATGTAAATCATTCTCATCTCAACGAATTCCTTTCGATATTCGGCTTCGGTGACTATAAGACGCTGGGAGTGGCTCTTGAACAGAAGTTGTCCGAATTCTCTGACAGAGTATACCTTCCATCAACTCGCACATATCGCATGCGAAAAACACACGTAGATCTTTCCAAACAAGACACGTGGGAAGAGAGATTTGTATGTAATGCATCGCGATTACTGGAGATGTATTTACAACTATTAGCTCGAAGAGCGCAAGCCAAGCAAGTGCTTAGGCCTGCGGATGCTATCTTAATCATGCTTGTTCTTTACGAATATCGCATACTTAGCAACCGATCTTGGTTGATGGAAGAGATGCTTGCTGAATACGCTCAAGCGGTGATCGGCGCATTTGCGCAAAAAGTATTACAGGAGGGGTGGAATGCACTCCCAGATTGCGATAATAGCGACGAAATACTCTTAGTATTTCAAACGAGAGACGTTTGGTGCCGTCGAGCAAATAGTTCAAGCCATCGAAAATTTGATAGGGTCACGAATGCAATATTGTCCCTGCTCGCAGGAGGATTGACTGACAAATCATTGTTTAACGAATTAGGGGCGTTTATTCATATTAACACAGGTATCGTTTATGCGAGAATGATCGCGTCGTGTTCTAAACCCAATGGACGAATTTATGTGTGTCCTCTATTTCCGCTTTTTTTGCTCGCGATGATGAAAAGCAACAATTTGTCACCCCATGAGTTCCAACGCGAGAAAACCGTACACCTTGCTCGCGAAACGGGCGGTGCGGGAATGATCAAACGAAATAAGGCTGGTCGAGTAGTTCGGTATTTTTTGGCCCTCCGTGATTTGCCTGAGCTTCCTGAAGCTTATGACCCTAGTTGTTTTGAGGCTGGTCGCTTTGAGATCGAGGCACAACTGCGCGACTTCTTAGCCATGCGACAGAAAAACCAAGGCAATGACCGGGAGCATGATTTAGTTTTGTGTATTCGGCATGACGTGGATAGGCAATTATCAAAAGAGTGCTTTTCTACAATCCGAAAGTTCGAAAAAAAATGCGGCTTACTATCATCGTGGTTTTTTAAACCTGAAACATTTGATGAACGGATAGCTGATGAGTTGATAAACGACGGCCTAGAAGTTGGCTATCATGCCAGTTTTATTGCAAATGGAGATTGGGGTTTTTCAGACAAATTACGTAGTCGATATGCCAATCAAATACAAGGGTGCACCTTCCACGGTGGATTCGGAAGCGCATATTGGACAGGACGAACCTCAGTGGTTGCTGCACGGCGCCTCGGCTATAGCTATTGCGAGAATCCGGCTGATATTTTCAGCCATCCTTATTCTTTTAATTGCGAATTCGGCAATATTTTTTTAACGCCTGCGCCAGTAAGGCTTCAAAGTCACCCCAGTCATGTCCAAAAACATCTTCAGATTCTGTCTCTGTATGGTGGCCACGTAATCTTAGAACACCATCCCGACCTTTTTGATAGAAATGTGCAAAGAGTAATTCACTCTCTTTTAGAAAAAAGGCCTAGACTCATAACAATTGGGGGGTATGTTAGAGAGTGCCAAATAGAGTACTCCAAAGCCAATACCACACCGCGATAAGATTGCCAGCTTTACGGGGTGTTGAGAGTACTTGTTTAGGAGTTTAGTGCTGTTGATCACGACATCAGTCACATTCTATAAACAAATAGTTAATTCGCATGGCAGACATTTGTGTATTAGCCTTCAATAGCGTTGTTTCCGACCCCCGGGTCACCAAGCAAGTTGAAAGTTTGAGCAGTGCCGGATTTTCCGTTGAAGTAGCCGGCTTCTCGAAAAGCGGAATGCCGCGCCGGACGCAGCTGCATCCGAACGCTTGGTTGCAACATGTTGCTGTTGGTCAAAGTCACACGGCAAAGCCTGGGCTCGGCGCGTGGCTTCAAGCAGTCAAGCGCCTTGCAGCCCTTTGGTGCGCCTTGGCTTTGATCGGAGTGCTGGAGTATCGCTTCGATGTTAGCTTTTTTGAATGGTTGGTTCTCGCAGGTGTCGCTGGGAGCGCGTGGCTGATGCGGGGTGGTTTGCCGATTATTTTGCGACTACTAATGTTTTGTTCGGAAAAAGTGCCATCTGGATTCGGCGCCAAGCTCGAGTCATGGCGATGGCATCGTGGAGCCCATAAGCAGTTGGGCCCTTTGGAGGACTTTGCGGTTCAGAGCGGAGCACGGATTATCCACTGCCATGATCTGTGGACGCTCCGCGCCGGCGCTCGGGCTGCCCGTCGCTCAGGGGCCATCCTGATTTGGGATGCGCACGAGGTTTACGACCAGATTGTCCAGTGCACTGCAGCCCGGAACGCTTTCCACAGAAAGGAGCTCGCTGCGTACCAAGGAGCCATCGACGTCTTTATTACGATAAACGAAAGCATCGCTGATTATTATCATCGCAACTTTCCAGGCCTCCCGCCGGCTGAGATCATCAAAAATGCGACGCCCAAATTTGCCGTGCAAACTTATGACGGTCGGCTTCATGCGGCGGCTGGCTTGCCTCTTAACCAGAAAATTCTGCTTTATCAAGGGGGCTTCTCTGATAAGCGAGGCTTGCAGAGCTTAGTGCAAGCCGCCGCTTATCTTGATTCCGCATGGTCGCTGGTGCTCATGGGTTGGGGCACTTTGGAGAATGAGCTTCGGGCTCTCGCGGAAGAAGCCAATAGATTGCGGCAAGAAGACCGACCAGTTGCGGTCGCTTTTGTTGGCAAGGCTCCGTTCAACGAACTCGTTCAATGGACAGTCGGAGCCAGCATCGGGGTGATCCCTTACGAAGACTGCAGTCTCAACCATCGTTACTGTACACCGAACAAGCTTTGGGAGTATCCGGCTGCAGGAGTGCCTGTCCTATGTAATCCGATGGTCGAATTGGAAAAAGCTGTTGTTGGCTATAAAATGGGTTGGCTTATACCCCAGCCGATGGACGCACGCAGCTTTGCCGAGACGGTCAATCGGTTGACCGAAGATGACATTCGTGAAGCCCAGCGGGGCTGCGCAAGGTTTATAGCTGCGGAAAATTGGGCAACTTACGAACAATCCCTTTTGAATTGCTACCGAGGTTTGATGCACAAGTAAATTTGTGGAAGGTTTCATTTTGGGTAACAAGTATATTCGGCGCGTGACTGTAGTAAATGCGCTCTGGGGTCTCGGTTGGCAAGATTGATCAATTGCGGCTGTGACCGCCATGCGAAATTCGCAGGGTGTCCGGATTGTGATATCTGCTCGTGAGATTAGCGTCCGGTTCTCTGCGTGATCACAATATCTGCCATCAGGCGTTAGCTTCAAACTGCAAAGTGCTAAACTTTAGAGTCGCTGATTTCATTCGTTTGGTTGTCCCGCTTGTTGGAAGAACCGGGGTGCTAGCAAGCGGAGCTGTTATTTCACAGTCCATCCTAATATTAAGCGCTCCCCTCCTCCTGCGTCTTTATGAGCCCACCAGTATTGGAATGCTGGCTGCTTTTATTGGTCTCGTATCCCTTCTTACCATCATAGCATGTGGGCGTTATGACTTGGCTATCCCTTTGGCTAAGCACCCAAGTGATGCAACGACCCTTGTTGCTCTTTGCCTGTTTCTGCTGCTCATACATACACTAATGCAATACGTTAAGGATATTGTAGTAAAAGCTGACTACGTCGTTACGAATCTCACTGTGTGATGAATCAATTGCCGAATTCGTGGGCTGCAAAATAGCTGTTATTAAGTTCGCTTGAACAAAATGAACCGCACGCACAATCCAGACAATTCCGTGGTGCATCGCATTGTGCATCTCACTCATACTGAACCTCGTAATGATTCACGCATTCTCAAAGCCATGGCGGCGAGCAGGCGTGCTGGGTTTGAGCCCTTCGCTTTAGGCGTGGCAGCCGAGGACCTGGGTAAACAGGACCAGTCCGATGAAAAATGCGTTGTCCTGTCGCTTGCTACGCGTCAGGGAAGATTTATCCCTGGGGCCATTCGGCACCTTTTGGTTTGCCTTGAACTGTATTTAAGAGCACTCCCCCGAATACTGCGCGCGAAACCCAACATCATTCACTGTAACGACGTTGCTGTACTCCCGCTTGCTGCGTTTGGCAAATTCCTCACAGGGGCGGTTTTTTCTGTATAGCAAACTTCGGTGGTTACCTTTCTCTGACGCTGGTCCATTTAAGCAAAATTTTCATCATGTTGCACGTAGTAATATTTTTGCGCTGATTCTCCCTATTCTCGCGATCCCACTGTTGTCTCGTCTTTTTAGTCGTGCGGACTTCGGCGTGCTAGCCGTTTTCTCTGCCGTTCTTGCCTTTACACTTTCTTTTGCCACATGGCGTTTCGATTGGCTACTGCCTAATGAAAAATCCGGTTTTGTTGCCGCCAATCTTTGCATGGCAGGAGGCGTTGTTCTTCTTGTCTTCGCTTTGGTCCTAATACTTCTTCTTTTTGTCTTCCCGGAAACTTTTGTGCGGTTAGGGACCCTTGCGGAAAGGAAGCAAATTCTATGGCTTTTACCCTTCGCCCTTCTTGCAGGTGGCACGGCACTCGCCCAGATTATTCTTTTTCTAGCGATGCTCTTGCTCGCGCGGCCTTACTCCTCTCGCAAATCTTCAGCTGCTCATGCTTTATATCGCATGTGCGGCAGTCTCGACCCTTTTTCCCACAGGTCGCGAGTCTGCCTGATCACTATCACCCTAAGTATTAGAGCATCTTTGAAGAGTGACCGTTTACCTTAAGACGCTTTTTGGTGTTGGTGATGAATCCAAGTTTCGCAGGAATTTTCTGCGGGTTGCGTGGGCCAATGTTATTGCCTTGGCGTTGCCGACACTTGCGGCGCCTTTGCTTTCCCGACTGTTTTTACCTTCTGATTTTGGCGCGCTGGCGGTCTTCACATCAATCTTGTCCACCCTGTTGGCCTTTTGCAGTTGGCGTTTCGACTGGGTAATGCCGAACGCTAGAACCAGAGTCATGGCGGCAACTCTTTTTGTCACTGGTGCTGGTGTGCTGGTCAGTGTTTGCCTCATTGTGATGATGGTGGTGCTTGTGTTGTTTGCACTGCCTGTTCCTGAAGCTCGCACCGCCGGGCTGGGGCTGTTACTGATCCTGCTTCCCGTTGCATTGTTTGCCGGTGGGCTTCGTGATCTCTTGGGAGCATGGTTCGTTCATCAGGGGGATCTGACGGCCAAGAGCCGCGCGACCATTTTCGAAAGCCTTACCAATGTCTTGGCGTCGGTCAGTGCTGGGGTGGCGGCGATGGGCTCTGGCGGCCTCATTATATCAAATACTCTTGCTACTTGGGCTGGTATAAGCTCGCTTGTGCATCATAGTCGGAAGCTTTTGTGGGCCAGCATCCAGCGGATATCTCGCAAGCGCTTGGTGGCCGGCATTGTCAGGAATAGCCGCACCGCTAGCTGGTCCAGTTTGAGTGCTGTGGTTAGCGCATTAAGCCAGGTCGCGCCGATATTTCTTCTTACGTATTTTTACAGCCAGAAGGAAGTCGGTTGGTATGCCTTGATGTATCGACTGCTCGGGGCGCCAATGGGCGTGCTAACGTCCGCTTTGGGACAGAGCTTCTGGGCGAAGGCGGCGGAATATGCTCGGGCCGATCGGATTGAAGAACTCGGTCGGTTGTATCGCAAAATCACATTACGCTTGATGTATGCCTGTCTTCCTGTGGTTGCCATCTGTCTGTCTGGCCCGCTTTTCGTCGGTCCCATTCTCGGCCGCACTGAATGGGATGGCGCAGGCTACGTGCTTATGGCAATGCTGCCTCTCTTCGTAGGCGGCACAGTGTTTTCACCAACCAGCCATCTTATTGTGCTCGATCGGCAGCACTGGAAACTCGTGGCTGACACCGCCCGGCTTGTCCTTGTCGCAGTCTCTATTGGCTTGGCCCGTTATTGGGGGATCGGCTTCGTGGCGGCGGTCTGGCTTGCTTCCTGCGCTTCGTTAATCGGACATGTTCTGCTATATCTCATGCATTTGAGAGCACACAAAAGCGCGTAAGTCATGCGGAATGGTACGGCAAGCCGGCTTGATAACCTAGTGACTGCCCTCGCTGATGGCGCCCACTATGATCTAGTTGTGATCGGATCAAGTCCTCTTCTCTTGTTAGAGGCATTAAGTCGCAAGCGGGAAGGAAAGACCGTCGCCATCGTAGAGGAAGCCGACTCCCTGGGCGGAGCATGGAGGGTAGATACTTATACACTGGGTGATGAAAAGATTTTGCATGAATGTGCCTGTCATCTGATCGAGTGGCAAACGGGTGGGTACGAGTTATTGGAAAAACTTTCTGGCTATCCTTTCGACGTGCTGAAGCCACAGCCGGTCAAGATACGAGAGGCAAAACGGCGGGTGGCTCTTTATACCTCACGGTGGGTCTTGGTGAGGAACTACTTGTATTCTTGGCTCTCGATAGCATACGCACTATTCATCTTACCTTTAGGATGGCTGGGCCTTTTCAAGACATCTCGGCGGCAAGGTGTGGTAAGGGTCCGCCGCTCGATCATGCGCATGGCGCAGGAGACCGTGCTTAGACTCCCCGGCGTCTTGCAGTTTGACGGGGTGCGGGCTCCTCGCGGAGGATTTGCGCGCTATATTAGCTATCTTAACGAAGAAATACGACGGCATGAGATTTGTGTCGCCAATGTTCGCGCAAAATCGCTGACTCGGGATCGCTCCCGCGTCCGTGTCAGACTCAGTGATGGGCGCTCAATCTCAGGAAGTGAAATCGCGTTGGGAGAGTCCGCGATAATCTCAGCCGTTGATAGCTCGGCTCGGGACAAGGCGAGGTTTTCTGAATTCCACCATGTGCTCATTGGTATTCCGGCTTCCGCGGTGAAGATCAGAAATTCCTACATTCACTTTGCAGACAATAAAATATTTCATCGCCTCACCTACGTCGATGAAGCAGGCGCGGAGAATAGCGCTAATATGAGCATATTTTTGCTGCAATTGAGGTGTAAGTCCGACGAGATTGGGGATTTCGAGGGAGAGCTTGCCAAAGCTCTGACCTTGTATCCAATAGCTACGAGTCTGAATGGCTTGAGGACTCTGAAAGTCATTACCAGCCACCACCTTTCATCGGGGGACGACGGCGCGTGGAGAGGATTTACCGATGAAAACATATCCGTTATACCGACAATCGGTGACTTGTCGAGGAATGCCATGCTCCGCGAATGGAAGCGTGTGAAATAAAGAATATGCGGCCAACCTTATGCCCTAATGAATGTGCAATACACCGTTGGATGATTAGAAAGTAGCAGTATGAGCACGCACGATATCACCGCTTACTGGCTCAAAGCGACAAGCAGCGGTGGGCGACGTGAAGATGACCGCTATTACCGGAGCAAGGCGGCCGAGCACGCATCCTTAATGTCATTGGAGGATCGTTCTGCAGGTAGCGTTGATCTTGCCTGCGGATCAGGAGAACTGCTTCTTCAGTTTATGGACTTGGTGAAAGTGAGCATGGGAATCGACTTCTCCCAGTCCATGCTCGAAAGGGCGGCTCGGGTCCTCGCCGGCAGGGATATCACCTTACGCAAGGCAAATGTTTTCGACTATTTGCCCGAATCCGAGTGGCCTGTTTGGATGACCACGGGGGGTCTGAATCAGTATCTTGATCAAGGCGACATGAATGCGCTTCTTGATGTGTTCGCGGCTAATCAGGCGGCACGCTCTCTCTACCTGTTTGATTGCATCGACCATCTGCGGTATCTAATGCTGAGGTTTGGTAGCAGTTATCTGCCCGCGCCCCCGGCAAAACTGCCAAGGCAACTGATTCTATGTGTTTATCGTTCGGGAGTCGCAGCAGGGCTGGCACTGGGTTTGTTCAGTAAAGCGTGCCGTAAAATTGGGGGTGCCTCCATGGGCTATGGCTATCTCCCGTGGTTTTGGATCCAAGCGGCGGCAGTGAGAGGATTCGATATCGAAATTGTTAGTTCGCTGCATTTTGAGTATCGCTATCACGTTGTGTTACGGAAGTCACACGAATGATGGACGCCAAGGAGTCCTATCGGAGACTTGCCGCAGAAGACGAGTCCGTACCCTTGTTCCTGCGTCCTTGGTGGCTCGATGCCACCTGTGGCCTGGATAGGTGGGGTGTCTCCGTGGCGTTGCGGGGATCTGAATTGCATGCCGCTTTACCTTACTTGGCCAAGCGCCGCTTCGGTTTCCGGCTTTTAGGCCAGCCTCTCTTGACACCTTTTCTCGGGCCATGGATTCGGGATACCGGGGCGAAAAGCGCCAACGATTTGGGCCGGCAGAAGGACCTAATGAACGAATTGATCGATGGTCTGCCGCCGCACGATCTCTACCGCCAAAATTGGAGCCCCGAGATCAGCAACTGGCTCCCCTTTTTCTGGCGTGGGTTTAGTCAGACAACGCGATACACTTATGTGCTTCACGCTGTGAAGGGCAGGGAGGGTTTGTGGGCCGGCTTGCGAGCTAATATCCGAACAGACATCCGCAAGGCCTCCGAACGCAACGGTATCACTGTCGACGAAAATGCTCCCGTCGAGGAGCTTTTCGCTCTGGCCGCTCTCACCTTCGAGCGCCAGCAGCGATCGACATCCTTCACGCTCGACTATCTCCGCAGGATCGATGACGCCTGCAGTCAGCGAGGCTGCCGGCAGATCTTGGTCGCGCGCGATTCCGAGGGGCGCCCGCATGCCGGCGCTTATGTTGTCTGGAACGGCCGCACGGCCTACTACCTCGTAGGCGGTGGCGACCCGCAGCTGCGGGGCAGCGGTGCGACGAGCCTGTGTATCCTGGAGGCCATTTGTTCGGCGGCAGCGAGAGGTCTGGATTTCGACTTCGAGGGCTCGGTGCTCGAGCCTGTGGAGCGCTTTTTTCGTGCTTTTGGTGCTGGGCAAACGCCGTATTTTTGCGTGACAAAAACGCCCTCACCTCTCCTCAGGATAAAAAATAGCGTGAGCACGCTAATGGGAGGGTCTGCCTAATGTCTCGTCCCAGGCTCTCGAACGAGGCTCTCCGTTGGTTGGAGATCGTCCTCGCAGAGCGCTTCGGTCATTTGTGGAGCCTGCGTGATGTTCCGCACGGTCTGGAACTGCGCCTGAATGGCAATGAGGGGTGTATAAGCTTCGACGCGATCCAAGAATGTTTCCTCGAGGCCCGTCCCGACTTGCCCTTCACGAGGTGGCATGCGGCGGCGGAAGGTTGGACCTCCGTGCTCGGGGATCCGCTGCCTGCACCAGGTGTTGCCAGCCTGCCGCGACCTTTGATTGAGAGGAACAGCAATGGCTACGTCGTGCACTACGATGTCTTGCGCCTGACCTACTGGATGCTGGCTCGAGTCGAGGAGATTGGACGAAACGATCTAGATAGCCACGAGCGCTTTCCTGCCAGCTCATCTCATGCTTACAAGCACGGGTACCTGGACCGCCCGGTGGTGGATGAATGGCTGGATCTTCTGGGGCAGGTAATTCGGCGCCAGTGGCCAGGAATTACATTGAAGCGACATGAATTCCGGATACGGGTTTCGCATGATGTGGATCAACCCAGTCTTTATGCCTTCAAACCTTGGAGACAGATTGGGCGGATGATGGCTGGGCATATTCTTAAGCGCTGCGACCCTAAAGCATTCTTCACCGCACCTTATGTCAAACTCGCGACCCGAGACCGATTAATTGAAGCTGATCCCTACAACACTTTCGATTGGTTGATGGATGTTTCGGAAGCAAACGGCCTAAGGAGTGCGTTTTATTTCATCTGCGGAAAAACAGAACCTAGCAAGGACCCAGATTACGAGCTGGGGCACCCACTTATTCGAAATCTCCTAAAGCACATTCACCAACGCGGACATGAAATTGGACTGCATCCAAGTTACAACACTTTCAGCAATCCAGAAGCGCTCAAAAGTGAGGCAGATCGGCTGAGGAGCATTTGTGAGCAGGAAAAGATTCAACAAAAAGAATGGGGCGGCCGAATGCACTACCTCCGTTGGCAGCAACCATTAACCATGCGCGCCTGGGCAAATGCGGGAATGGACTATGACTCTACACTCGGCTACGCAGACCATGCTGGGTTTCGATGTGGAACCTCTCACGAATATCCTGCATTTGATGCAGAATCCCAAGCGCAACTGAGTTTGCGTATCCGCCCGTTGATAGCAATGGAATGCACGGTTATTGATGAAGTTTATTTGGGGCTTGGTGACAGTCAATCAGCCGAAGAGGTATTTCTAAAACTTAAGGAGTCATGTCACCATGTACAAGGGTGCTTCACCCTGCTTTGGCATAATTCTTTCTGTGAAAAAAACCACATTAAAAATCTTTATAGAAGCATAGCGGTCAACAAGATAAATGCTTAAGAAAAACTTCACATACTCTGGCGTTCTAGGGACTTTACTTTTAGCGCAACTTTTTGCGATACTTTTTTATTTGAATGCAAACATCGTGAATGTTGGTGAAGCGGGAATCGCTTTGCCAGTTTTAGCTTCGTATGTGGCGTTATCGGCTCTAATTTTTTATATACTTTTTTTGCAAAAAACTTTTTTTTTCGGACGCATCTTGTGGTTTTTCTTATTTTTTTAGCTTGGTTTGCAATAAAAGTCGTAATTGAATTAGGAGATTTGGAACAGCTTAAAGCTATAGCTATTGCCACTACTGGTGGCATACCTTTATTTTATCTAGTTGGTGCAGTTTTTTCTATTTCCTATTTTTATTTGCTTAGGGAGAAGATTAGTTCTGCCGTTCCTGGGCTCGTGGTAATTTTTTTTGGCTTGTTACTTGTATATCTATTAGTCGGTTTGTTTGGAAGATCTCGTCAAGATCTATTCTTGGTCTCTGAACTTTATGGAGATTATCAAAGACCCGGTAATTTTCTTTCCATTTCTTTCATCTTGGTTTCTGCCATTTTACTTGCAATAGGAGCAAAAATCAGGACCTGTAATAAAAAAACATTATTTTTGTATTTCCGGATTGCAATATATCTCTTATTGACTGTAATGGCGCTAGTCAGTGCTCAGTTATTTGGTTCGAACTCTGCAACAGGGGTAGTAAGTGGTGTTTCTATTCTAACGATCATAAGCTTACTGTTAATATCCAATCAACGCCTCTATCAACTTCATGCAGACGGCCTACTGAAAATAACCCTTGGTAAACAGGCGGCACTAGGTCTTGTCCGTTATGGTATGTTTGGGGTGGCTTCTTTGATAATTTTGTTATCATCCCTGATCCAGGTTACAAACTTTGATATTACAAATATTCGTTTGTTGGGATTTGGATCTGGATACAATGTCTCAATGGAATCAAGAGTAGATATATTTAATAGAATCATTTATGATCAGATTAGTTATGCTCCAATATTTGGAAATTTAAGAGTTGATTATTTATCAGGACACGATGGGGAACCCTTACATAATTTTTTTCCAAATATCCAATCAAATCTTGGTTTAATAGGAACAATTCCAATTTTATATTTATTTGTTTTAATTTTTCGACAGTTATACAGAAGTATTAAAAAAGAGTCGCGGTCAGATGGCTCCTTAGTACACGCTTTGATATCGCTTTATTTTATTTTTATTTTATCGTTTCTTTTATTATTTGCGAATTCAACAGTAAGGGCTACCTAGGCAGTGATGTGGTTTGCGGTGGGGTTTATTTCTCGGCCTTTTGGATTTAAATCTAAACTAAAAATATGACACAAATACTTCATATCGTCTAAAAAGCTGTCACCCATAATTCGCGGGTATTAGAAGAGACTGGCGCAATCCTTGAGAAATTTCCTGAGAGAAAATTTCTGAGAGAAATCTTGTCATCGCTGGATTTCATGAGCAAGGCTTTTCATAGCAAGAGCTCATTGGAAAACGTCAGCTTTAACGCTGGAGGTTGAAAACTCGATCTTTGCCAAAAGACTTGTTTAGTCCTCCAGTGAGGCTTGTCAAATTGCGCATTGATAAAATTTGGCTTATAAAAAGGCAGCCGTTTGAGATAATTACCTTGATGTTATTCGAGCCTTTGGTTTCTGATTTATAAAAAATATTCACATAACACTAACAGAGTTTCGAAACGAAACTCGTATACTTAAAGAAATTTCATCACTTGAGGCCTCGAAAACTTTTAAATTTATAACTGTTGTCGCACTTGGCGCCGATGATTTGTCGCTTGATGAGGCCATAACTTTAAAAGCAAGGGTTCGCAGAATTCGTCTGGTAACTCGAAAATTGCCCAAAAGTACATCTTTTCAGGCGATCAAGTTTGTTGAATTCATGTTCAAATGCTTATTGATGGTGAGGAACGAGCAAGCCCACGTTGTCAATGTTCATACGCTAGCTCTTCTGCCATTAGGGTGGCTACTAAAGAAATTATTTAGGGTGAAACTGGTTTACGATACCCATGAGCTTGAGACTGAAACGAATGGGCTTCACGGTTCGCGTCAGCGCATTTCCAAGCATATAGAGTCTGTATTTATCCATGCTTGTGATTTGGTAATTGTAGTGGGAGATAATATTGCGGATTGGTATACTAATACCTACAAGATAGAACGCCCGTTAGTCGTCAAAAACTCGCCCAGGTCTCGTATTCAATCCAAAAAAGACCTGTTTCGCCGACACCTATCTATCTTACCAGAACAAATTATTTTGCTATATCAAGGTGGGCTTTCACGCGGGCGTGGTATAAATTTAATACTGGATGCCTTTAAGGTTCGACAAAACGATAAGGTAGTCGCAGTTTTTATGGGCTATGGAGAATTAACTACGGAAGTAGAGCAGGCAGCAAAAGATCATCATAATATTTTTTACTTTCCAGCCGTTTCACCTAGTAATGTGCTTGACTATACTGCCTCTGCCGACGTTGGCATTCATTTAATTCAAAACACGTGCCTAAATCACTATTTTTGTATGCCGAATAAATTTTTCGAGTATGCCATGGCTGGATTGCCTGTGATCGTATCTGATATGAAAGAAATGGCTGAGGCTGTTCAGTTTGCAGATTTTGGGGTGGTGGTTATCGGGTATTCTGTTGAAGCGATCAATGCAGCGGTGGATCGTTTGGCTGAACTCGATCTCTCACAATTATCGAATAATGCTTACCAGTTTGCCCATGTCCATGCCTGGGAACAGCAGGAAAAGGTAATGCTTGAAGGCTATCAGAGGATGTTAGCACAATGATCAAAATCCTTGATTACGGCATGGGGAACTGCGGCTCCATCAAGAATATGCTGCGTTATCTAAGTACTGAGGCAGAGGTCGTTAACCAACCAGAAAGTCTTAATGATGCTAAAGCCATCATTCTTCCGGGTGTTGGTTCTTACGATCATGGTGTCAAACACCTCGAGCCTTTCAAAGCTGTATTGGAGCAAAAAGTACTGCATGAAGAGACACCATTTCTAGGTATTTGCCTAGGGATGCAGCTGCTTTTTGGGCAAAGTGAAGAAGGTGAGCTGGCTGGCTTGGGTTGGATTAAAGGGGAGGTCAGGCGGTTTGATTTCTCCTCCTTAACTTATCAGAAGCGGCTAGTTATTCCTCACATGGGCTGGAATGAGATCAAACAGGTCAATCAGTCTCGATTACTAAGCCCAGTAGATAAGAATTCACTTGATCGTTTCTATTTTACACATTCTTTTCATGCCGATCAGGTACCAGAAAAAAACCAGTTAGCAATCTGCCACTATGGATATAATTTTACTTGTGCCGTTCGAAGAAAAAATATTTATGGTGTTCAATTCCATCCTGAAAAAAGTCACAAGTTTGGAAAAAATTTCTTTCAAGACTTTTTCGCAGTTATAAAATGAGATATAAGCGCCTTATACCTGTTCTGCTTTTACAGAAAGGTAATTTGGTTAAAGGCATAAAATTTAAAAACCATCAATATGTCGGCGATCCGCTTAATGCGGTACGGATTTTTAATGAAAAAGAGGTAGATGAACTTGCGCTTCTTGACATTTCAACGAAAAAAGAAGAAGAAAAACTATTTTTCAAGAACGCCGAGGATATTGTATCAGAAGCTTTTATGCCAATTTCATACGGTGGGGGAATTCAGAATTTAGAGCAGGTAAAGCAATTGTTTAAGATTGGTGTTGAAAAAGTCATTATTAACAGTGCTTTTTATTTCGATGACAAAATAATTCCGTGCTCTAGCCAAATTGCGGGTTCACAAAGTATTGTCGTAGCAGTTGATGTAAAAAAAAATTTATTTGGCAAGTATGAGGTATATACGAAAAATGGCACAAAAGCGACGGGCATAAGCCCTGTTGAGTATGCCGAAAAGGCCCAAGTTTCCGGCGCCGGTGAAATCTTACTGACTTCGATTGATCGCGAAGGGGTTGGTGAGGGGCTCGATCTCGATTTGATCAAGCAGGTAACTGCTGCTGTAGATATTCCAGTTATCGCGCAAGGCGGTGTGGGCAGCTTAGATCACATTAGGCAAGCAGTGAAGGCAACTGGAGTTTCTGCTGTTGCTGCAGGTTCTTTCTTTACGTTTTATGGTAAGCATAAGGCAGTATTGCTTACCTATCCAGCTTACCATGAGCTTGGAAATCTGTTTTTTGATTGAGGTTCTATGATTGAGCGAACTAGCCGAATGTGTACACGCTGTATAATGGATACTACCGATCCAAAGATTATATTTGATGAAAAGGGTGTCTGTAATCATTGTCACAAATTCGATAACGAAACCAGAAAACAATGGTTTCCGAATAAAGAAGGCAAGCGGCAACTGAAGAAGATATTTGATCGAATCAAGGAAGAGCGTAAAAAATTCGAGTATGACTGCATCCTTGGCCTAAGTGGTGGGCTTGACAGTTCCTACCTTGCGCTTGTCATGAAAGAATATGGCATGCGCCCATTGGTCGTGCATGTTGATGCAGGTTGGAACAGCGAGCTGGCTGTTTATAATATCGAAAAGGTTGTTAAGTACTGTGGTTACGATTTGCATACCCATGTAATGAACTGGCCCGAAGTGCGTGATTTACAATTAGCGTATCTAAAGGCGCAAGTCGCGAATCAGGATGTAGTCCAGGATCATGCATTTTTCGCATCGCTTTATCATTTTGCGGTGAATAACAGAATTAATTATGTAATCAGTGGTGGGAATATTGCGACAGAGGGTGTTTTTCCCCCAAGCTGGCATCATGACGCTATGGACGCAATCAATCTGAAAGCTATTCACAAGAAGTTTGGCAACTTGCCATTAAAAGACTTCCAAGTAATTAGTTTTTGGCAGTATTACTTTTATTATCCTTTTATAAAAAAAATGAAAGTAGTGCGGCCGCTGAATTTTATTTTCTACACAAAAGAAATAGCCCTAGCGGAATTGCAAGAAAAAGTGGGTTACAAGATCTATGGTCGCAAGCATGGAGAATCGCGTTTTACCAAGTTTTTCCAGAATCATTATTTGCCGACAAAATTTAATATGGATAAACGGAAACCTCATTTGTCCAGTATGGTATTATGTGGCTTGATGACGCGTGAACAGGCAATAGAGGACTTAACCAAGCCACTTTACGATGAAAATGAGTTACGTGAAGACAAACATTATATTGCCAAAAAGCTGGGTATTACTGTCGATCAGCTTGATGTGTATACTTGCTCACCGGGTCATGACTATTCCGAGCACCCAAACTGGGATGCGCACTATGCATTTATGAAGCGTGTTCAATCTTTAATTTCGAAGTTTCTCGGCCGTAATGTCAAAAACTATTCATAACGTCACCCACCTCACTACCGCCCACCCACGCCACGACACCCGCATCTTCCACAAGATGTGCGCGTCGCTTGCCAGTCAGGGCCATGAAGTCAGCCTTGTCGTTGCCGATGGTAGGGGTCATGCGGAGGAAGGCGGCATCTCGATCCACGACGTCGGTAAATCGAAAGGGCGGGTTGATCGTATTTGGCGGGTAACAAACAGCCTGTATCAGAGGGCGCTCTCGCTGAATGCCGACCTGTATCATCTGCACGACCCGGAATTGATGCCGATCGGTCTCAAGCTGAAGCGTCGCGGCAAGCGTGTGATATTCGACGCTCACGAGGATCTGCCCAAGCAAGTGCTGGGTAAGCACTACTTGAGTAAGCCAGTGCGGCGAATGCTGGCCTGTATCCTTGCGCGCTATGAAGCGTATGCATGCAAACGTTTCGACGGCGTCATCGCAGCTACGCCATTTATCCGGGAAAAGTTTGTACACATCAACAGGAGCACAGTTGATATCTGCAATTTTCCATTATTGTCGGAGTTGCAGAGCGAAGAGAATGCTACGCAGAAGACACACAGTGTCTGCTACGTGGGCGGGTTAACACCCTCGCGCGGGATTTCGGAGCTTGTCACTGCCGTGAGCCTCTGCCGGGAGAGTCTGCGCTTGGAGCTATGTGGCCGCTTCGAGCCCTCCGCATACGAAAACGAGGTAAGGTCGCTACCTGGTTGGAGCCATGTGGACGCACATGGCCATGTTGGGCGCGAGCAGGTGCGACAAATCATGAGTCGGTCACTCGCTGGGGTGGTGACGCTCCATCCGCTGGTTAACTATGTCGATGCGCTACCGGTGAAGATGTTTGAATATATGAGTGCGGGAATACCCGTGATTGCCTCTGAGTTTCCGCTCTGGCGTGAAATTATCTCCAAAAATGATTGTGGTTTGCTGGTAAACCCCTTGGATGCAGGTGCTATCGCCAAGGCCATTGATTATCTGGTAAAAAATCCCACGGAAGCCGAGCGAATGGGTAGAAACGGAAGAAATGCGGTTGAAACCCTCTACAATTGGGACCATGAAGAAAAAAAACTCCTAATTTTTTATGAAACAATCCTACAAAACTAATTGTAGAAGATTGTCACGGTTTTGGGTGCCCGCCCGCAGTTCATCAAAGCCAGCGTTGTTTCCGGGGCGATTGAACAAAGCGGCAGGCTAAAAGAAATTGTCGTCTATACCGGCCAGCATTTCGATAAAAACATGTCAGATATTTTTTTAAGGAGCTTGGCATGAAAGCTCCTGACTATCATTTGGGTATATGCGGGGGAAGGCACGGGGAGATGACCGGACGGATGCTTATGGAAATTGAAAAAGTCCTGCTCAAAGAGAAGCCGGCGATTGTTTTGGTATACGGCGATACCAACTCCACCCTCGCCGGGGCCTTGGCGGCGGCGAAACTGCATATTCCCGTGGCGCATGTGGAAGCCGGGCTGCGATCGTTTAACTTACGGATGCCGGAGGAATTAAACCGGATCTTGACAAATCGAATTTCTCAATGGCTTTTCACGCCAACCCCGGTTGCCACCAAAAATCTGAAAAAAGAAGGTGTACCTCCCAAAAACATATTTGAGGTTGGGGATGTAATGTACGATGTGGCCTTAAAGCATGGATCAGAAGTAAAAGCAGAAGGTCGGATGCTAAAGCGACTTGGTATTTCACCAAAAAGTTATGTCTTAGCTACTGTGCACAGGGCGGAAAATACTAACGATTCCAACCGAATGTCGGTAATTGTAGAGGCTTTTCAAAGGGTAGCTCAATCCATGCCGGTAATCTGGCCTCTTCATCCAAGGACACGAAAAAAATTAGAAAAAAATGGCATTTTACCATGTTTGGTGCCACATCTTCATCTCATCGAGCCTGTTGGCTATTTGGACATGGTACAGCTTGAAAAGTATGCTGCGGTGATTGCAACAGATTCTGGCGGAGTGCAAAAAGAAGCTTTTTTTCATCGCGTACCTTGCATTACCCTACGTAATGAGACTGAGTGGATAGAGCTAGTAGAGCTCGGATGGAATTTATTGTCTCCTCCAAGCGACACAAACAGCCTAGTAAAAAATATTTTGCAAGCGAAGCTCAATGAAGGTCTCACGAAACAAGTTTACGGATGTGAAAACGCATCAGAAAAAATAATTACAGCATTATCGTCTTAAAATAAATGAGTGCCTTAAGAAAAACTAATATCAGTATTGTTATTCCTTGTCGAAATGAAGAGGACCATATTCACATTTGTTTAAAATCCGTAAAAGCTTTCTTAATACCCAAAAACTGCAAATATGAAATTCTCGTCATCGATGGGAAATCCGGTGATAAAAAATCCAGAAAACTACAACAAAGCAAAAGATTTCCAATCGGTGGTCCAAATCTACATCCCTTCTGCGGTTGAAACGAAGGGGACCCATGCAGTCCATTACGGTTGTGATGACGCCGCACTCCGGATCGCACAGCATCTCATGTCCACGATAGGCCTGTAAGTTTAGCGCCACAGCAAACCCCTTACTTGTCAGCTCTTTTGTAGATGCAAGACGTACTAACCAGACACAATTAAATAAATATAAAAAACATGACCAAGTTCGCGATAATAATACCATGTCGAAACGAGGAGAAGTATATCGAAGGATGTCTCAAATCTGTATTAATGTTTGCGATTCCCGCTTTCGCAGAAATGGATGTTTTTGTTGTCGATGGTGGCTCAACTGACACGACGCGTGAACGTGTCCATACCATGGCCAAGTGCGACCGCCGGATTCACTTAGTTGATAACCCCGCCGGCTTTCAAGGGCGTGCTGTAAACCAAGTCCTGCGTGATTGGTGCGGAGACTATTGCCTGTGGCTTGGGGCGCATACATACTTTCCAAACAACTATGTGCAACTCTGCTACGAGACCGCACAACAAACCGGGGCCGATGTTGTCGGAGGCATCTGTCGCACGGAACCGGGCGGCACGGGTTATCCGGCGCAGGTCGTGCAGGCTTTGACAACGCACAGATTTGGTGTCGGAGGTTCGAGTTTCCGGATCGGAGGCCAAGAGGGGCCGGTCGATACCGTGGCTTACGCTCTTTTCCGCCGTTCGGTTTTCGACAAGGTCGGTTTGCTTGATGAGCGTCTTGTGCGTGCGCAGGACTATGAGCTTAATTGCCGTCTACGCAAGGCGGGGCTCACCATCTGGATGAACCCTGCGATTAGCTGCAGCTATCATAATCAGGCTTCTCTACGGGCTTTTTTAGAAAAACAGTTTTTTTTGGAGGCACCCTATAATGCCTTCATGTGGTACTTGGCGCCTTATGCGTTTACACCGCGCCATGCGATAACAGGACTTTTCGCCGCAGGTGTTCTTGGAGGCGCAACGCTCGCCCCGTTTTTCCCTAAAGCCATCGGGGTTCCGTTTGCAGCCGTGATGGTCCTGTACGCCACCCTGGCGGTTTTGGCCTCCATTCAACAGGCGATCCGATACAAGAAAATCAGGCATATCCTCCTTCTGCCTTTCGCTTTTTTCCTTTACCACTTCATCCATGGGCTGGGCCTTTTAACCGGCCTCCTGCGTTTGGCCACCTTCACTGCGCCCGTTCAGAAAATCAAGGAACCATGGCCAGGCGCAGGTTTTTATCGCGTGCCGATTCGGAAGGGCGGTCTCGGCAAAGAGAGTGCAATGAGAGCCACTGCCACCCCCTAATGGAGAGCCACGAAACTTCATCCTTTGAATCCGACAAGGAGCGTGAACGATTCCGCTACGACCAGAGAGCCAGGCAGAAGCTTCAGCAGGGAGAACCAGGTTCCCAAGGGCTGCTGGGGGCAGCGGGGATTCGCCCCGAATTGCGGGCGCCTTATGCCGACTATGAACAACAGATTTTGGCCCGATCCAGAAAGGGCTCCCGGGTTTTGGATCTTTGTTGTGGGACAGGACTGCTTTCCCTGATCGCCCACCCCGCAGGGGCTAAAATATTTGTCTCTGATCTATCACAGAAAAATGTGGAACTTGCGTGCCTGATTGCAAAAAAGAACGGGGTAACCATTAGTGGAAAAACGGCGGATGCGGAATCTTTGCCATTCGCAGATGGCTCCTTTGATCTGGTGACCTGTGCCGGTAGCCTCTCCTACTTTGATCATGGCAGAGGCTTAAATGAAATCAGCCGAGTACTGACAGATGGAGGCTTCTTTATCTGCGTGGATTCTTTAAACCATCATCCTTTTTACCGCTTGAATCGTTGGTTGCATTATCTCAGGGGAAATCGTACGGTCTCGACTCTTCTGCGCATGCCAACCATCAACATCTTCAGTGAATTCGAGGCTAATCTGGGCCCAGTGATATATAAAAGGTTCTTTGGGATTTTCAGTTTTCTCATTCCGCTGCTGAGGCCTCTGTGCGGGGGTGCCGGAACTGCCCTGGTAATGGATCGACTGGACCATCTCTTTTATTTTTGGCACCGCTACGCATTCAAATTTGTGGCGGTTGCCCAAAAGCGGGCTTCCTGAGTCCTGCCCCAAGCTCCATGAATATTCCTTTTTTCCGCTACGCCCACATTTTGGCCCCCCAAAAGGAGGAAATCCTGCGCGTGGCCACCGGGGTGATGGAGAAAGGTGCATTGATTCTGCAGAAAGAATTGGATAACTTTGAATCTGAAGTCGCCAAGTTTGCGGGCTCGCGGCACGCCATCGGGGTGGCTGATGGGACGGAATCAATGATTCTAGCCCTGCTGGCTGCCGGGATCGGGCCCGGCGACGAAGTCATTCTCGCCTCCCACACCTATATTGCCACGGCGGCGGCCGTGCATTTTGCCGGGGCCAAGCCAGTCCTGGTGGAGTGCCGCGAGGACCGACTGATCGACCCTGCGGATATTCGGAGGAAGATTACAAATAAAACCAAAGCTCTTCTGCCCACGCAACTCAACGGGCGAACCTGTAATATGGACGAAATCCAAGCCATTTGCCTGGAGCACAATCTCTTGTTGATTGAGGATGCTGCCCAAGCCCTTGGTTCCAAGTGGAAGGGCAAGTGTGCAGGGACCTTCGGATTCGCCGGCTCCATCAGCCTCTATCCCGCCAAAGTGTTGGGATGTTTTGGGGATGGCGGGCTCCTCTTTACCCAAGATGATAAGACTGCGGAGGCCCTGCGGGAGCTGCGGGATCATGGAAGGAACCGGGAGGGCTTGGTGGTCCGCTGGGGCCTAAACTCCCGGCTCGACAACCTCCAGGCCGCCATTCTTTCGGTGAAGCTTAAAGTATTTCCACAAGAAATCGAGCGACGGCGGACCATCGCGCGCATTTATCATGAGAGGTTGAAAGGGTTGGATGACCTGACGCTTCCGCCGGCACCCGATCACGATCCAAATCATTTTGATATCTACCAAAATTATGAAATCGAAAGCGGACGACGCGAAAAGTTAAGAGAGCATCTGCGAAACCAAGGGGTGGGTACCATCATTCAGTGGGCTGGCAAGGCCGTGCATCAGTTTCAAGGACTGGGGCTCGACGGCGTCAAATTACCTTTCACGGAAAGGTTCATGGAAAGGTGTTTTCTTCTCCCCATGAACACTTCTCTGACCGATGAGGAAGTGGAGTATGTCTGCGATCAGATCATCCGGTTTTACAGCGGGAAAAGCTGAGATTCATGGCGACCAAAAAACCAAGCCCCGGGGAGCTGGGCGACCTTTCTCTCCCCAATAAGCACCGTGATCCGATCTGCCTGACAGGTTTTCGGAAGACCAAGGCGGTGGATTGGCTGAAGTCCTTGGTCCTGATCCGTGCGGCAGAAGAAAAAATCGGGGAGGAGTTTGGAAAAGCGGTCATCAAGTGCCCCTGCCACTTGGTGATCGGGCAGGAAGCTCCGGCCGTGGGATTGGCCGACCACATCCGCAAAGGTGACCGGGTCTTTGGAGCGCACCGGTCCCACGCACACTATCTGGCCCTGGGAGGGGATCTTCATCAACTTATGGCGGAGGTTTTGGGAAAGGAGACGGGTTGTTCCAAGGGAATGGGGGGATCGATGCACCTGTACCAGCCCCAAGCGGGCTTCCATGGGTCCGTGCCGATTGTTGGCTCCACCATTCCCATCGCGGTAGGGGCTGCCCTTTCGATCCAAATGGACGGAACAAAAAATGTGGCTGTCAGTTTTCTTGGAGACGGGGCCACGGAGGAGGGCGTCTTTCACGAATCCCTGAACTTTGCCGCCAATTTCCGCCTTCCCGTGGTTTTCATTGTTGAAAACAACCTCTTTTCCAGCCACTTACACATCGACCTGCGGCAACCTTATAACTCCACCTGCCGGTTTGCCGAGGCGAACGGAATTCCTTGGCAGCGAGTGGACGGTAACGATGTGGCCGCGGTAAGCAGTGCCTGTCTAGCTGCGATCCGCCAAGCGCGGTCGGGGAAGGGACCACAGTTCATCGAAATGGTGACCTACCGGTGGAGGGGACACGTGGGTCACCGGGAGGATGTTGACGTGGGAGTGAAAAGAAAAGACGACCTGAATCTCTGGAAAAAAAGGGATCCAATTGCCCGTTTGGCCAAAGGAATGGAAAAGAGGAAATGGTTAAAGACTGGGGAGTTGCATAGGTGGAAAACGGAAGCAGAGGCGGCAGTTCATAAGGCTTGGGATCAAGCCAGCCGCGATCCATACCCGAAACCTGAAGCGCTCTTGGGGCGAGTCTACTTTCAGGGCGAAAACCGATGAGCACCGGCAAAAAGACCAGCTACGGGCAGGCATTGCGGGACGGAATTGCTTATCTTTTAAAGACCTATCCAGAAGTGTTTACCATCGGGCAGGGGCTATGGAGCCCGTGGTACGTGGGCAATAGCATGACGGATCTGGACAAAGAGTTTGGCAAGGAGCGGGTGATCGATACCCCGGTGGCAGAGTTGGCCTGTACGGGGGTGGCGGTGGGGGCGGCGATCAGCGGTAAACGGCCGGTGATTATCCACCCCCGGGTGGATTTTGCCCTATTGGCGGTGGACCAGATCGTCAACCAGGCAGCCAAATGGTGTCACATGCTGGGAGGGCAGGTCTCCGTGCCTGTGACGATCCGAGCCATCATCAACCGGGGGGGGGAGCAAGGGGCCCAGCATTCCCAGTCGCTCCATTCCTGGTTTGCCCATATTCCGGGATTGCGAATGGTGATGCCGGCCACCGCCCGGGATGCACGGGACCTGCTGATTGCCTCGGTGCTCTGCGATGACCCGGTGATGTTCATCGATGACCGCTGGCTTTATGAGCAGGAGGAAATTTTGCCATCGCCAAAGGAGATAAATCTGAGCAAAGAAGGGCCGGAAATCCGTAGATCCGGCAAGGACATTACCTTGGTTAGCTGCGGTTATCCTTTGCAGCAGTGTCTGCAGGCTGCTCAGTTCATGGCGGAGCGGGGGATCGAAGCGGAGGTGATTGATCTCCGGGTGCTGAACCCCCTGAAGCGTGAACCCATTGTGGATTCCGTCAGAAAAACGGGCAGACTTCTGGCCGTGGACGGTGACTGGGCCACGTGTGGTATGGCCGCGGAAGTCATCACGAGCGCGGTGGAGGGTGTGGAGCCCGGCATATGGGAAAAAGCCCCTGCACGCATCACCCTACCGGATGCACCGGCTCCGACCAGCAAGCCGCTGGAGCAAGCGTATTACTTTCAGGTTGAGGACATTGTACGAAAAGCCGCGGAGTTGGTGGACGGGAATAAGTAGGCAGTGGGCGGTAGGCGGGCGTTTGTTAGTTGAAGTTTAGGGGGGTTTTAGGACAAGGGACGTGTTTTTGGTGGGCAGTTAGCAGTGAGCGGTAGGCAGAGGGCAGATGTCGGAAGACGGAGGCCAGAGGGCGGAAGGTGTTTTCTCGAAAACACTGGGTTGGAATCCAAAAAAATCTTTAGCCTTAAACTGAAGTTAAGATCTTTATGAAACGAAGCTTCGACATCCTCGCATCTATCGTCGGGCTGCTCGTAGCCGCCCCTTTGCTGGTACCGATCTGTTTTTTGATATGGTTACAAGACCGGCACTCGCCTTTTTATATCGCTGAGCGGGTGGGGAAAGGGCATCGCCCGTTTCGGATGGTGAAATTACGATCGATGATCGTAAGGGCGGACCGAACGGGGGTGGATTCCACGGCGGGAGACGACAAACGGATCACTCCCGTTGGGCACTTGGTGCGAAAGCTGAAACTGGATGAGCTCAGCCAACTTTTGAATGTCCTGAAAGGTGACATGTCCTTGGTAGGTCCGAGGCCGAATGTGCCTAGGGAAGTGGCACTTTACACCCCTGAGGAGAACAGGCTTTTGGAGATTCGTCCAGGGATCACGGATCTTTCCTCGATCGTATTTGCGGATGAAGGGGATATTTTACAGGGAGCCGAAGATCCGGACCTTCGCTACCATCAGATTATTCGACCATGGAAATCAAGGTTGGGGCTACTTTATGTGAAGAAATCAGGATTCTTTTTGGATTTAAAACTCATCTTTCTTACGGTCACAAATTCATTAGCCCGTGGCTGGACCCTACAAAAGGTTTCCCAAATCGTGAGTAGCTTGGGTGGTGAACCGGAACTAGTGGAAGTGGCATCCCGTTTGAAAGCGTTGACTCCCAAACCGCCCCCAGGAGCGGTCGATATTGTGACACAAAGATAGCGATGAGGGAAGGTGTTGGAATTTTATACTATTCGATCATCAAGCGGTGAGCGCGCCCTTTTTTGATTAGGATTAAGATGAAGATTAAGGGGGTTTTAGGACTAGGGACTGCGTTGTTAGCGGGAGGTGGAAGGCGGGAAGCGGGAGAACGAACAGCTAACCGCAAACTGCCAACAGCACACAAAGCCGGAGGACAGAAGACGGAGGTCGGGTAGCGGGTAGCTGGTCACGGGTGGCGGGTTGATTTTTACCGCAGAGGCGCAGAGACGCGGAGAAAATTTAGGTTCCCGCGAAGGGCGCGAAGAGGGCTGGTTGTGAACATGAAGGTGAACGTGGGCTTTGCGGAAGATCGGAGATCGGATATGGGATATGGGGCGGAGATCAGGATTAGGTGGAAGGATTAGGACTAAGGTGGATTGACGTACGGGAAAATAACAGTAACGAACGTCTATGATCATGAACGCAACGCAGCTACGCCAAGATGTGTACCGGACCCTGGACCGCGTCCTTCGGACGGGGGAGCCGATCATCCGGCGCAAGGGGCGGCGGCTGCGCCTCGCCTCTGAGGGAGGCAAAAGATCCGTCCGAAAACTACGGGCTCATCCCGGCTGCCTGCGAGGCCAGCCGGAGGACATCGTGGGATGGGACTGGTCGGCTAGCTGGAAGCCTTGATTTTTCTGGACACTCATGTGGTGGTCTGGCTCTACCTGGATCCAGCCAACCTGTTGCCCGCCTTGGTGCAGGAAAAAATCCAGGAGGAACCGGTGGCGATCAGCCCCGCCGTCGCCCTGGAG